>Ga0208623_100071_pt1 | contig 145836 bp, 132 predicted proteins | sample HotLakConsUCCL28_FD_184737 | JGI IMG/M metagenome (GOLD analysis project Ga0208623, IMG submission 184737) | Hypersaline microbial mat communities from Hot Lake, Washington, USA - Hot Lake Consortium UCC-L28 (SPAdes) (version 2) ...
TATAGACTGCAGTTACATTGGGCGGTTGACGGTTTGGAGAGCTCACGCATCGTTGACGATGACCCGAAAATATAGACGCATCTATATCACTCCGCATCTGCGACTTTTTGTCAATGCGTAAGTCCTATCTTGTTCAAATTGCTGAATTTCCAACGAGGTTAGCGGAGAGGTCTCGTTTGTATCATGCATGGCAGACATGGGCGGGGAATTCCCTGCACCAGGTGAGAGGTTAGCGGAGAAGGCTCGTTTGTATCATTCATAGGCAGGGAGTAGAGTAACCAGCAATGACTCACCTTGAACCAGGCTGCCACCCTTGGCGGTTACCATCCTTAAACTCAAGGCAGATGGTTCTGTCAATTCCTTCCAAATTTTTGTCTGAAGATAGATTTTGCCGAAATTATGCCTGGGCTGAGGCAAGGCTATATGTGCCACCATACCCAATAGTGAAAAGCTCTGAGGAAATAAAAAAGGTTTATCCCATGTCCAGCCCGAAACCTGTAGCTTTCCCTCGGCAAAACTCTACTTCTGGACTTGGACAAGGTTTATCCCAAGTCCAGCTCGCAATCTAGAGTTTTCTCTAAGGCAAAACTCCACTGCTGGACTTGGACAAGGTTTGGACTTGGACAAGGTTTGGACTTGGACAAGGTTTATCCCAAGTCCAGCTCGCAATCTGTAGTCTTCTCTAAAGTAAAACTATTTTTCTGGACTTGGACAAGGTTTATGTACGCTACCGTACTCATGTCGGAAGTCTCTTACCCTACAAAAAAGTTTCCTATTTACCTCAGCAAATAAACCCTAGAAAAAACGGCAAAATAGTGTCTGCATCCCTCCCCCCAAAATCCCTGCATTCAAAAGCTTGCACTATACAGCTTGAGTTTATTTCATTCCTTTAAAAGGATTAACGACTTACGCCTTAAGGCAGATTTTCCGGCTTCAGTCTCATCAACTCCTTGATCATGAATGAGTCATCAATAATGTACTGGAGGTACATTATTGATATTTCTCCAAAAACACAAAAACAACGCCTGAAATCTCAGCACTGGCTGCAAAAGAACAGCCTCGCTATAGGATGCTGCAACCCCAGTTCGTATTGACCACAACGCACCATTCGCGTCAAAGCAGTCCCTCGTACCGTAAGCGTTGCATTACGGCCCAAAAGCATAGTCTGCAGGTCTTAACACCGGCCATGAGGCTGCGAATGCCCCCTACGCAGGTCACACATTCGGCCCCGCCTCCACCTCGACAGTTTTGGGGGCAATGCTCACCTGTCTTAATTCGGTGACATCACACAATAGGCTTCAGGCTTTGATTCTGGCAAAAATAAATTAGTCGTCGTCTTCAAACACGCTCTTGAAGAAGTCGATGGTGTCCTTCAGCGCGGCGATGAATACATCAATCTCGGCCTTGGTGTTGTAGAAGTACAGGCTGGCCCGAGCAGTGGAATCGACCCCCAGCAACTCCCGGTGCAGGGGCTGGGTGCAGTGGTGCCCCGAGCGAATTGCCACTCCGGACTGATCCAGCAGGGTGGAGAGATCCTGGGCGTGGACTCCCTCCACAGTGAAGGTAGCCAGGGCGGCCCGTCCGCTGCCGTCGGCCTCAGGTAGGGGACCGTACAGCTTCACTTCGGGGATCGCCTGCATCTGCTCGTACAGATAGGCGGTGAGTTCGTGCTCGGCATCGGCGATCTTGTCCATGCCGATGCCAGACAGGTAATCTACCGCAGCCCCCAGGGCAATGGCTTCCCCAATGGCGGGAGTACCCGCCTCAAACTTATGGGGCAAGTCTGCGTAAGTGGAATGGTCGAAGAACACATCGGCAATCATTTCGCCGCCGCCCAGGAAGGGGGGCATTTCCTCCAGCAGGGCCAGCTTGCCGTAGAGGAAGCCAATCCCCGTGGGGCCGCACATCTTGTGGCCGGAAGCGACGAACCAGTCGCAGTCCATGGCCTGCATATCCAGGGGCATGTGGGGGGCACTCTGGCAACCGTCGATCAGTACCCTGGCACCCACGCTATGGGCCAGGGGAATGATCTCTTCCACCGGGTTAATGCAGCCCAGGGTATTGGAAACGTGGTTAACGGCAACCAGCCTGGTCTTGTCGTTGATGAGCTGCTTGAACTGGTCCAGATCAAAGGTTTGCTCTGGGGTCAGTCCCACAAACTTCAGCACTGCGCCCGTGCGCTGGGCCACAAACTGCCAGGGCACCAGGTTGCTGTGGTGCTCCATCACCGACAGGATGATTTCATCCCCCGGCTGCAGGGCGCTCATGCCCCAGGAGTAGGCCACCAGGTTAATGGCTTCGCTGGCGTTGCGGGTGAAGACAATTTCGTTGCGGCTGGCGGCGTTGACGAAAGCTGCCACCTTGTCCCGCGCTCCTTCGTAGGCGTCTGTCGCTCGGGCACTGAGGGCGTGAATGCCCCGGTGCACGTTGGAATTATCCTGCCGGTAGTAGCGCTCCAGGGCATCCAGCACCGCCTGGGGCTTCTGGGAAGTCGCCGCGTTGTCGAAGTACACCAGCGGGCGACCATGCACGTCCTGATGCAGAATCGGGAAGTCGGCGCGGACCTTGGTGGCAAGGGTGAGTTCCTGGGCAACAGTCATAGGGTTAGGGGTTAAGCAGAGATAAGCGAAACAAACATGATTCCTGGGCAAACTGCATCAGCAGGGGAGCTAATCAGCCATCCCCTCCTGGGAGGGGTACCCAGCGGGCGGAGGCGGCTAGGGATACTGGGCTGACCCACCCCTGCCCTGCCCAGGAGGGGATGTGGCCAACAGGATTCTTAGAGGACGAGAGATCTAGGTCCATCGAGCCATCGCCTCCGTTAATGCAGAACGCAACGACGGTACTGCCATCGTATCTAAAATCTCCATGGCAAAGGCGTAAATCAGTAACCTTTGGGCCTGGGCGGCGTTGATGCCGCGACTTTGCAAGTAGAAGATTTCATCCGCCTCTAGCTGGCTGACGGTGGCCCCGTGGGCGCACTTAACGTTGTCGGCCACGATTTCCAGCTGGGGTTTGGTATCTACCCGAGCTTTGTCTGACAGCAGCAGGTTGCGGTTGAGCTGGCTGGCGCTGGTAAGCTGAGCCTTTTGTGCCACCGCCACACGACCACTGAAGACGCAGTGGGCTTTGCCATCCACGATGCACTTGTGCAGTTGCTCGACGGTGCCGTGGGGATGGTTAAGGGCCACCAGGCTGTGGGTGTCGTTGTGCTGGGAGTCTGCGATCGCGGCCAGCCCATACAGCCTGGTCGCGGTCTGCTCGCCCGTCTGGTACACCTCCCAGTTGTGGCGAGAAAGCCTTGCGCCGAAGGAAACAGCCGTGCTGGCGTAGTGGCTGTCCCGTCCCTGGGTGACGGCAGTTTTGCCGATGTGGAAGGTGCCTGATCCTTCCCGCTGCACCCGCAGGTGGGTAATCTGGGCGTTGGTGTCCACAAAGAACTCGCTGACGGTGTTGGTGAAGTGGCTATTGCCCTCAGCCCCCCAGAAGTCTTCGATGACGGTGGCGGCACTGCCGGTTTCGGCAATCACCAGGGCCCGAGGCTGGGCCATCAGGGGAGAATCACCAGCTTTGGTCAGATAGATAATCTGAATGGGAGTCTCGACCACCGAGTTCTTCGGTAGCCAGACCACCACGGCATCCTGAAACCCGACGGTGTTCAGGGCGGTGAAGGCCTCATGGCCACCGCTGGACTGGGCCAGGCGCTCGTCCAGCTTAGCCTGGTGCTTGCCGTAGAGACTTTGTAGACTGCCGACTACGGCACCCTCGGGCAGGGCATCCAGTTGGGAGAGTTCGGCGTCAAAGCGTCCGTTTACAAGGACGACCTGGGCACCTGTGGACTCTTCCAGACGCACAGAGGCCAGCTCATCGGCGGAAACTGACGCGGATTCCGTCACGGCAGCAAAGTCAATGGCCAGCATCGGCGACAGATCCGTGAACCGCCAGTCTTCCTCGCGGGTGGAGGGGAAGGTCTGCTCGTTCACCAGGGCATCGGCCTTAACTCGCAGTTCTGGTAAGGCGAGTGCTGCGGGAATAGCAGTTTTCGCAGACTGGGACAGACTCTTCAAATACGCCTGCCGCTGGTCGGCTTTGGTGATGTTTGCGGTGGGTGCGGGTACGGGGTTTGTCATGACACGGCCACCTCAGCTTTATGCTCGGCCAGAATCCATTCGTAGCCACGGTTCTCTAGCTCGTGGGCCAGGTCTTTGCCGCCCGTGGTGATGATGCGGCCATCGGCCATGACATGGACATAGTCGGGGACGATGTAGTTGAGCAGCCGCTGGTAGTGGGTGATCAGCACCACGGCATTGTCGGGGGTGGCAAGCTGGCTGACCCCTTCAGCAACGGTCTTCAGGGCGTCGATGTCCAGGCCGGAGTCGGTTTCGTCCAGAATGGAGAGCAGCGGCTCCAGCAGGGCCATTTGCAGAATTTCGTTGCGCTTTTTCTCACCGCCAGAGAAGCCTTCGTTGACGCTACGGTCGAGGAAGGAGGCGTCCATCTTGACCACGTCCAGCTTTTCTTCGATCAGGTCGTCGAAGTCGAACACGTCCATTTCTTCTTCGCCCTGGGCTTTGCGGTGGGCGTTGTAGGCCACCCGCAAAAAGTCCCGGTTGCTAACGCCGGGAATCTCCAGGGGATACTGGAAGGCCAGGAAGATGCCGGAAGTGGCCCGTTCGTGGGGTTCCAGTTCCAGAATGTCCTGCCCTTTGAAGAGGATTTCTCCGGCGGTGACCTCGTAGTCGGGGTGCCCGGCCAGCACTTTTGAGAAGGTGCTCTTACCGGACCCGTTCAGGCCCATAATGGCGTGGATTTCACCGGCTTTGACCTCAAGGTTTAACCCTTTGAGGATTTCGGTGCCGTCTACGGTGGCGTGGAGGTTCTTGACCGAAAGAATGACGTCGCTGTTCTCGTTAATCATGGATGCTGCTTTGTTGAATACCTCGATGTGGGGGGTGCCCACGTTGTCCTATCTGCGTTTCCAGCCTTTGGAGGGTAAGGGGTGAGGGGTGAGGGGTGTAGCCTAGATTGAGTGACGGGTTTGGTCTATCAAAGGAAATCGGGGGATGGTGGGCAGTGCCCACCCTACGGTGCCGTAGGGTGCATTCGCGAAGCAATGCACCGTTTTCGAGGGAATCCCATCAAACGGCGCATTGCCCCTAAAGCCTCCTACCCGACCGTGTTCTCCAGCTTCAGGGCCAGCAGCTTATCCGCCTCGGCGGCAAACTCCATGGGCAGCTTGTTGAACACATCCCGGCAGAAGCCGGAGATAATCATCGACACGGCATCTTCTGGAGAAATTCCCCGCTGGGCGAAGTAGAACAGCTGGTCTTCCCCAATCTTGGAGGTCGATGCTTCATGCTCCACCCGGGCGGTGTTGTTCTGCACCTGGATGTAGGGGAAGGTGTTGGCGCTAGAGGTGTCGCCGATCAGCATGGAGTCACACTGGGAGTAATTGCGGGCTCCCTCGGCCTTGGGACCCATCTTCACCAGCCCCCGGTAGCTGTTGCTGGACTTGGCAGCCGAGATGCCCTTGGAGATAATGGTGCTCTTCGTATTCTTGCCGATGTGGACCATCTTGGTGCCGGTGTCGGCCTGCTGCATGTTGTTGGTCAACGCCACGGAATAGAACTCGCCCACGGAGTTGTCACCCACCAGCACACAGCTGGGGTACTTCCAGGTGATGGCGGAGCCGGTTTCCACCTGGGTCCAGGAAATCTTGGAGTTCTTGCCGGCGCAGAGGCCCCGCTTGGTGACAAAGTTGTAGATACCGCCTTTGCCCTGCTCATCTCCAGCGAACCAGTTCTGCACGGTGGAGTAGTTGATGGTGGCATCATCCAGGGCCACCAGTTCCACAATGGCGGCGTGGAGCTGATTGCTGTCGTACATGGGGGCGGTGCAGCCTTCCAGGTAAGTCACCGAGCTGCCTTCTTCCGCCACAATCAGGGTGCGCTCGAACTGGCCCGAATCCCCGTTGTTGATGCGGAAATAGGTTGACAGGTCCATGGGGCACTTGGTGTTTTTGGGGATGTACACAAAGGACCCGTCGCTGAACACCGCCGAGTTCAGGGCGGCAAAGTAGTTATCGCCGATGGGCACTACCGTACCCAGGTACTTCTCCACCAGGTCGGGATGCTCTTTCAGCGCCTCAGAGATGGAGCAGAAGATGATGCCTTCTTCCGCCAGCTTTTCTTTATAGGTGGTGGCGACGGAAACGCTGTCAAAGATGGCGTCTACCGCTACATTGGCCAGTCGCTTCTGCTCAGAAAGAGGAATGCCCAGCTTCTCGAAGGTGTCCAGCAGTTCAGGATCGACCTCATCCAGACTGCCCAACTTTTGCTCTTTCTTCTTGGGAGCCGAGTAGTAGATGATGTTCTGGTAGTCGATGGGCGGGTACTTGACGTTCGGCCAGGCCGGTTCCTCCATCGTCAACCACTTGCGGTAGGCCTTGAGGCGAAACTCCAGCATGAATTCCGGCTCGTTTTTCTTGGCCGAAATCAGGCGAATCACGTCCTCATTTAGACCACGAGGAATGACGTCGGCTTCAATATCCGTCTTAAAGCCGTACTTATAGGGTTGGCTAACCAGGGACTGAACGGACGTACTCATAATAGGACTCTCTGAACGTGCTGCTAGCGAACGGGTTTAGTATTTACTGGTCTCGGCGCGAATTTCGTCGAAGGTAATGTCCTGCTTGTCCCCAGCAAAGGGGTTGTCTTCCGTGAGGAACAACATGCAGTGGCATTCTTTGCGCTCCTGCATGGGTACGCAGGGGCAGTTCCAGTAAATGGCTTTGACTTCGGCTTCCTTATCCTCGTAATGGCGACAGGGACACAGGGGAGAACCGTAATCGTCTTTATGTTTAGCCAGACCTTCGATGACAACCGCTGTCACACCAGGGTCGGCGCAAAAGTAGGTGCCTGTCCGCTTGGCGTAACTTTGCGCAAAGTTGCGCATCATTTCTAGGTTCTTGTCGGAAGCCTGGGTTGTTTTGTTATCAGTCATGACAGATGGTGTGTGGCGATACAGCCCACTAATTCTATACAATTAAAGCAACATTTAAGTTGTCTAACTAATCTTAGACTAGTTTAGCAACAATAATGTTGTCAAAGTGGATCGTTAACAATTGGATCCATTTTCTCTGGTCCTAACGGTAGATTTGAGAGGCTATTCAACCATCTCCTCCCCTTCTCTGGCTGGGACCAGGCCAATATCGCTGGAGCGCTAAAAACGCATCCACTCCTGTAGTATCTGACGCCATGTGGGCCAACGCAATGACTTCTGTGCAGCAACCCTCTACAAAAGAGGACATTCTGGTTTACCTGCTGAAGCAGGGAGAGGCAACGGCTCAAGCTTTGGCAGCTCATCTTGAGGTTAGCGCCCAGGCCATTCGCCGCCATTTGAAAGATTTAGAAAACGAAGAGTTAATCGAGCACCACACCGCCCAGGAGGGCATGGGGCGTCCGAATCATCTCTATTGTTTGAGTTCTAAGGGACGGGCTAGGTTCCCCGCCCAGTACGACGAGTTCGCTATTTCCCTGCTCGACACCCTCGAAAAAACCGTCGGCAAAGATCAGGTGGGCACCATTCTGCGCAAACAGTGGGAGCAGAAGGCCCACGAATATCAGCGCCAGGTAGGAGAAGGTCCGGTTGCAGACCGGGTAGCCAAACTGGTCAATTTACGCCAGGCCGAAGGGTACATGGCAGAATGGCACCTGGCCGAAGATGAGGAAGATCAGTCCGCTCCGCCGAAGTACATCATTACTGAGTACAACTGCGCCATTTCCCAAATTGCCCGGTCTTTTCCCTCCGTTTGCGGCCATGAATTAGAGATGTTTCAGGTGGCGTTACCCGACTGCTCCGTCACCCGCACCCACTGGCTGGTAAATGGAGAGCATCGCTGCGGTTATTTAATTGAAGCCAAGGCGTCTTGACTTGCCAGCAACAGTAAAGGAACCCTCTGGGCTTCGTTCCGGAACGGGCCGTTTGCGCCAATCGAGTTGCTTGAAATCGTCAGCGGTGCGTTGCGGCTCAAAGGTCTAGGCTGGGAAAATTGGCGCAGGTTAAGGCCGATAACGCACCCTATCCTTAGCGCAGGGCTGGGCAAACAGCTCACCTGGTCAGGGATGGCAGTGTCCACCCTTGTATCTTAAAAAGTGTGGCAGACTGCAGTTGATACTCCCTTCATGCCAAAGCACACTGATTAAGTTGAATATTAAGTTGAAAGCCCAAACTCACCCATGCTTGACCAATCTATCCAATTCCTCACCGAGGCCGACTCCGCCGAAGTAGACAAGGCGCTGCTGTCGTCCCCCGAAAAGTTCCTCACCCGGCTCACCATCTCCACCGCGAGGCTTTTGAAGTACATCTCGCAAGACTTAGAGACTCCCATCGAAGACCTCTCCACTAAACAAATCGTTGAGTGGTTTGAAGCCGACGCTAAACGCAAGCGCGAAGAAGGCGTCAACGCCGCTGTCCTGAAGTGGCAGTCCGAAGGGCTAGATGACTAGTACTGAAAGGCAGAAGTAAAAAGGGTAGAAGGCAGAAGGGGAAAGTCTTACAGGCTCAGCCTTGTAGCTCACACGAACCGGGGCGTTATTGCTGCTGTTATCGGCGAGTCACCAGTTCGCTTTAATGGATCGGCGCTGCATCCCTTACCGCCATAACCTCGTGAAACTGTTTCTAATGTGATGAAACCCTATCAACAGATTCCCATTCAGGACTGTGGCGAGCCTCTAGTGCCGATTTCTGGGGCAGAGTTTGCTCTGGTTGAGCCGTCTCCCTATGCCGTGCTGGGAGCACCCTATGGAGATTCTTCCCCCTATTCCCTCAGAGGGGGAGTTTTAGCGGCGTTAATCCAGGCCCAGAAAAGCCTTCAGGAGCAGCACCCCGGCTGGCGTATTCAGGTGTTTGATGCCTTTCGACCGGTGGCGGTGCAGCAGTTTATGGTGGATCATACCTTTCAGGAGTTGTGCAGGGCGAAGGGGCTGACAGCCAAAAGACTCACCACTGAACAGCATCAGCAGATTTTAGAAGAAGTCCTGCAATTTTGGGCCATTCCCAGTTCAGATCCGGCCACTCCCCCTCCCCACAGCACCGGGGCGGCCCTTGATGTTACGTTGGTTGATTACAAGGGTTCTGCCGTCAATATGGGTTCCCCCATCGATGAAGTTTCTCCCCGCTCCTATCCCAACCACTTTGCTGAGAGTTCAGACCCTGACCATCAGCAGTTCCATGCCCATCGCAGATTGCTCTGGGAGGTGATGACGGCAGCAGGGTTTCGGCAGCACCCGAACGAATGGTGGCACTTTTCCCTGGGGGACCAGCTCTGGGCCTGGTTAATGCGCCAGGAACCCGATCATGCTGACATCATCGCCCGGTATGGCGGTATCCGTGGCTAAGAAGATTCCCATTGCAAGAACCGTCTTGTTTTCTAAATTTCTGGGTAAATTTAGAGAGTGGCGCGAAGAGAAGGTGCAATGCTCAGTCAACGGCAAACTGCTCGGACAATGTTTGCAGCAGCCATAGCATGGTCAATGTCTGCTGTTCCCGCTGTTGCCGGGGAGCTGACCCAGGGCGACGGGTTTTTGAAAGAGCATGCCTCCCTCGAAGCGGTACGCCAGGATCTTAAACTAGCTGCCTGTACTCACCACTGGGACCGGGCGGTAGAGCTGATGGGGGTGTTGATGGCTTCCCCAGACATTTCATCGGAGCAGCGGGCAGACCTGGTCCGGGAAAGACACGAACTGCAGGGGGCTTTACACCGTCATGAGGCTATTGCCGTTGCTCCTCAGCAGTGTGAGGGGTTGCTGGCCAGCTATCTACCGGTGGCAGCTGTCGTTAGTCCTCCCTTAAATTGGGAAAGTGCGCTATATTCTGGCCCAGAAGCTACAGAATTTAATCCGCTGCCTGACCAGGTGGCCCGTCAACAGGCAGCGGCTCAACAGGCAAGGCTGACTCAAGTTATGGAGACCGAAATTCCACCGCTGTCTCCTGCCAGATTGGTGTCTACCCATACCGGCTCAGGTGTTTCTGCTGGGGTGGTGAGTACGGGAGTTGATGTTTTTTCGTTTGTGGCCGGCGGCGGCGATCGCATTTCTCTCGCTGTCACGGTGACGGATGTGCACCCCGGCAGACTATACACCGATGAAGATTCTCAACTGTTTCTGTTTGACCAGAACGGAACCCTGCTGGCAGATAATGATGACCTCAGTCGTCTCCAGTCTCAAATTACTGATTTTTCTCTCCCCCGCACGGGCCGCTATTACGTCGCGGTTACGACCTACAATAATGACCCCATCCTGGACTCTACCCGGCGCATTACGGGTTGGAACGGCAACGGCGGCAGCGCCATTGAGTACACCCTCACCATGACCGGCCTGACCCCAGCCGGACAACTGGTATTGCCGACCACCTTACAGCCTGAGCAATAATCCTGCTCTGTCGGGGAACATAGCTGGTATAACAGTGCTAGTTGTTTTTGTCCCCCACTCCCTATGCCCAGGGACGCTGACCAATCCCTACAGCTTGGTTTTTTAATCCGATTTGTTGAACCCGATCTGAAGCCTGAAGAGATCGAAACCGAAGTTCAGTATCTTCAGGAAGATCTGCTCGACCTCAGCGGCATGGGCCAGACGCGATTTCAGTTTCTGACCAGCCGCCGAAACCAGCTACAGTTCCGCGATGGTGTGCGGTTTGAAGCCCCTCCCGATCGCCTCAGGGTAATTATGAGGCGGTTGTGCGATCGCTTAAATGATACCCCCCAGGAAACCCTGGTGTTGATTTATTACGGTCAGGTGCGGTTGCAGATTCAAACCCGCCAGGCCGAGGAACTGGCCAGCATTTATGCCCCCGCCGAGGCCCTGCTGCCCCCCGACAGCATTTACCTGGCCAAAGCCGAAACCTATGTGCGCACCCGAGGAGAACTGTCCCCTGCTGAGGAAGCTAATCTGGATCTCCTGGCTCACCAGCTTGGGTTAGACCCCGCAGAGGCGGAAACCCTGAAGAGCATCGCCATGGGGCCATTTAAATCGTTGCAGGAAAAACGGCAGCGCTTCCTTGAAATTATGACTGACGAGCTTGCCCACGACTATCCTCCCAGTCCGGAGACTAAATCCGTACTGTACGAACTGGCAGAAAACCTGCGACTACCCCAATCGGAAGCCGATACCCTGTATCAAGCCTATCTGCAGAAACTGCAGGCTGAGGTTGAAGTCAGACTGAAACAGGAACAGGCCGCCGCCGAAGCAACCCGAAAACAAGCTGCAGAGCGGGACCAGCGGCAGCAAGAACAGCAGTCTCTCCTCGACCAGCAGCAAAAACTTGAGCAATACCGGGAACTCTTTCGTCGGGCCATCCAAAAGTCTCTCTACCCCCTCGCCTTTGACCAGGGACGATTAGAGCAGACCCGCCAACTCTGGCAGATATCGCCCGATACGGCCCGTGAGCTTGAGGAAGAGGTGAGAAGCGAACTTTACGGCAGCATTCAATCGGCTACCGGCACCGACTACACCCGATTGCGCCAGCTGTTGTGGTCCCAAGCCTGGCGAGACGCCGACCAGGAAACCGAAAATGTCATTCTCAAAACCCTCAGCCAGGACATGGAACCTATCAATCGGGAGCAGGCTATGCGGCTACCCTGCGTTGATCTGTTGACCATCGACCAGCTCTGGAGCCGCCACAGTGGTGGTAAATTTGGGTTTCAGGCCCAGTATCGAATCTTTGAAGAGGTTCAGCGTAACCCCCACGATTTTCAGCGTCAGCTAGAGTGGCGGAGCGATGCTTTTAACTTAGGGGAGAATTTGAAGCCTTACAAAGCCCTCTCATTTACCCTCAAAGCTCCTGACGGACACCTGCCCAGCTGGCGCTGGAGCTGTCCGAGTTTAGAGGGGGGGTACAACGTGAGCGATGCCGTCATTGAGGGATTTTTCTTACATATGGCCAAGTGTCTTTCCACAGATATGCCTCTTCCTGCGCCCAGTACCTGGGAACCACCGGGCGAAACATAATGGATGACCTGTAACCTATGACAACCCAATCCCAATCATGGACCATGGCCGATTTAGACAACCTGCTGGCCCAGCAGGAGTGGCAGGCGGCTGATCAGGTTACCCAGGCCCTGCTGCTGCAATCAGTGCAGCAGACCCAGGAAAGCTACTTGTCACCCCTGGCCCTGGCCCAAATCCCCTGTAGCCTGTTGCATCAGCTTAATTACCGCTGGCAGTCCGCCAGTCAGGGTTGGTTTGGCTTTGCCAAGCAACAGGCCATCTATACCAGCAGCGCCCAATCTGATACCCACCGGTTTTGTCAGCAGGTAGGGTGGCTCATGGTAGACCTCAAACCACTGGCTTTCTTAAAATTCTACGAATTCTTAAATTTCAGTCTGAAGTCTCCCGAAGGGCACTTGCCAGCTCTCTGGTACTGGCAAACCTCCTGGGCTGAATCCCTGCGCAGTGGCGGTTTTGGGACAGGTCGGGGGGGAGCCTTCGCTGACCCTTCAACCCTGGATGCCATGATGCTGAGGCTTTCCCGCTGTAGCCTGCAGGAGTAAGACTGTTCTTTGGTGGCCGGGCTACCCATCGGTGCCGGGGCAAGGGGGAAGGGGGGGACAGGTGTAGTCGCTATTTACAGAATTCTATTTACAGAATGGGTATGAAAAGGTGCCGCATGCAAACGCGCCCATGGCATCCCACGAGCGCGTTAAATGGAGCTTCAACTACGCTTTACGTCACCGGGTAAACCTAGGGAGCCTCGGTCTGGTCGTCAATGAGGAGATCATCATCGTCCAGCATGGGGCGTCCCCCATTGCCGTTGTCGTCGCCATCCTCGTCACCGTTAGGGCGGTGATTGGTGCCATCAGCCACCGACCGGCCCCCAATCATTTCGTCGTCGGCCAGCATGTTTAAGCTGCCTTCGATGTCATAGTTGCGAGCCGTGCGATCGTCTAAGACGACGTCCTGCAAGATCATGTCGTCATCCAAAATGGCTGAATCAAAGGAGTTATCAACCTCGGGGGCGGTGGCCTCTTCGTAGGCGTTATAGCCGGTCCCGGCGGGAATCAAGCGGCCAATGATCACGTTTTCCTTGAGACCACGCAGCCAGTCAGATTTACCTTCGATAGCAGCTTCCGTTAAGACGCGAGTGGTTTCCTGGAAGCTCGCCGCAGAGATAAAGCTGTCGGTATTCAACGAAGCCTTGGTGATACCCAGCAGTACCGGAGTATAGGCCGCTGGTGCACCGCCAGTAATTGACATGGCTTCGTTCACCTGCTCGACCTGGTAGATTTCCACCAGTTCCCCCGGCAGCATGGTCGTGTCACCACCATCCTCAATTCGGCATTTGGAGGACATCTGGCGCACAATCACCTCAATGTGCTTGTCAGAAATATCAATCCCTTGAGACTGATACACCGACTGCACCTCGTTCACCAGGAAGGACTGCACATGCTGCAGGCTGCGCAACGCGGCCTCATGAATGCCAAGCCCCTGACTGATGTAGTACTCAAAGAAGATCTCCAGAATCTCATGGGGGTTTGCCGGACCATCGGTTAAGTGCTCAGCCGTAGAGATGCTCTGCCCATCGGATACCAACACGTTCTGGCCAGGGTTAATGGGGTAGTCAGTCACTACGCCGTCGGCTTCTTCCACCTTTACTTCAACGGTCTCGTCATCGCTATAAACCACATTGGCAATACCGGGACGCCGCGCCAGTACGCAGGCTTCCTTAGGCCGTCGGGCCTCCAGAAGTTCCTCAATTCGCGGTAGACCCTGAATGATGTCTCCGGTTTTGGCCCGCTCGAACACCAGCAGCACCAGGTTGTCACCCCGCTGCACCAGGTCGCCATCCTCAATATGCAGCACCGCGCCAGTGGATACCCGATAGGGACGGGCAATTCGTAAAGTCAGAATATTACCGTCAATGCGGGTCACTTCCCCCGATTCTTCGCAGGTAATCCCAGGGGCAAATTCGGTATTGGCAACCACCAGATCGCCTGCCTCAACCGTAGGAGTTTGGCCTCCCAGATCGATCTGCATACGGTCGGCTTCGCGCACCACCAGTACCCGGCGAATGGCTTCTAACCCTTCTCGGATACCGCGAATTTCGCCCGACTCTTTACACTGAATTTCGGTGCGAGCTACCACCGCTCCAGGCTCAATTTGCTGCCCTTCTGTCACCAGCAGGCGGGTGACGGTGCTGCCCTGGGTCTGGTCGGCAATCACATCCCGACGTACCGACAGGGTTTCCAGAATCACCATCTGCAGACGCATCCGCTCAGGATCGTCTTCATCTTCTACCAATTCAATGTCAGCCACCACATGGGGAGACTCTTCCTCAATATCCAGCACCAGCTGAGTCTGCAGTAGTTCTACCCCGTCCACAGACTTCACCCGGTCACCATCTTTGAAGGGAATCCGCTGGATGGCCCGTAGCTTAATTGAGCTTTGAGCATCAGAGACAGAATCCTGGCTAGGAACCGCCGGTTCGTCGGGGACAGGATATTCCTCCACCGGGCGCAGCAACAGGGCCGGGCCTTCGGGGGTATCAATGTAGTTAACGTACCGCAGATCCTCGGCCACCAGACCGGGCATGACTTCTTCCCCGGCGTTAACGATGGTGTCATCCCGATCCATGACATCATCCGGAGCATCCACCATGTGAATGTCGCCAGGTTTGATCAAAATCTCCCGCAGAATGTCGTTTTTCTGGGTAACTTCCACCACGCCGCTGTTCTGACAGAAGATATCTTTGACGACTTCGGTGCCAGCCTCAACGTACTGACCATCTTCTACCATCAACAGCGAAATATCTTTGTTGACCTCGTGGGCTTCTTCAGGAATCCAGAGCAGGGTACCGCCCTGGGTGACTTCGTAGCCCTGCTTCCCTTTACCTTTCTTGGCTACCTCAACCCCGGAGAATTTGACAATGCCACCAGTTTGGGTGTGGTACTGATCGTCTTCCAGATCGGCAATCACCTGACCACTGGTGACTTTAGTCCCAGGGGTAGCAATCAGAGAAAAACGTTTACCGCCTGCGGTTTCAACAAAGTAGTGTTCTCGACCCTGGCCTTTCTCAACAATCACCTGGGCCTGGTTCAGCATGACGGAGGCGGTAATAATTTCAACCTCTCGCAGGCTCTTGTCGTCATCGACTTCGGGGAGACGAACCAGGCCACCATGCTCGCTAGTGAGCTTGGTTTCGGCGATGGTTTCTCCGGCTTCGACATGGTCACCGTTGCGTACCACCGGTTCTGCCCCGGGAGGCAGGTTGTACACATCCCCAGATAGCACCCACAGCAAGCCACCCCGCTGGGCCAGACGGGTGGTGTTCCCCTGGCGGTCGGTTTTCTCTTCCTGAACTAGTCCCGCAAACTTGACTTCACCGGCCAGGTCAGAGGTCACGTCTTTGGTGGCTTTCTCAGTCACTTTACGGGTACGTCCCGTGGAGGGTAGCTCGGCCAGCAGCTGTTCGGCCTTAACGGTCTCACCATCCCGCACAAACAGCACCGTACCCTGAGGAATCGTTTCCTTCTGGGATTTACCTGTGCCTTCCACCAATAATTCGGTGTTAGATTCTACGATCAGCGCCTCTTCTCCATACCGGGTCCGGAAGGTGCGGCTCTTGAATTTCTTCGCCAGCTTCACCACACCATCCTTGCTTGCCCGAATTCGGGGCGTCAGTTCGCCAGTGAAGGTTCCCCCCGTGTGGAAGGTGCGCATGGTGAGCTGGGTACCCGGTTCACCAATAGACTGGGCCGCGATGATGCCCACCGCTTCGCCCAGATCCACCATTTCGGAATGGGCCAGGCTCCAGCCATAGCAGAGGCGGCATACCGACCGGGTCGCTTCACAGGTCAGGGCCGACCGCACCATGATCTCCTTAACCCCGGCCTGGTCGATATATTCGGCCATTTCGGGAGAAACGGATTCATTTTTGGCCAGAATCACTTCGCCGGTTTCAGGATGGATGACATCTTCAGCGACCACCCGTCCCAACAGACGATCTTCCATGGGAATCAGTACCCGCTCCCCGTCGGTCATGGCCCGCAGGGGAATGCCCCGCTCGGTGCCGCAGTCGTGCTCCCGAATAATCACATCCTGGGATACGTCCACCAGACGGCGGGTGAGATAGCCCGAGTCGGCGGTTCGCAGGGCGGTATCTACCAGACCCTTGCGGGCCCCGTAGGAGGAGATAACGTACTCGGTAACGGTCAAACCTTCCCGGAAGTTAGTCTTAATCGGCAGGTCGATAATTTCCCCCTGGGGATTGGCCATCAGGCCCCGCATACCCACCAGCTGGCGCACCTGGGAGATGTTACCCCGGGCCCCAGAGAAGGCCATCATGTAAACGGAGTTGAGGGGGTTGTTTTCTTTAAAGTTCTTGACCACCTGGTCTTTCAGCTCTTCGCTGGTGTCGTTCCAGGTGTCAATAACCTTGGTTAACCGCTCTACTTCGGTAATTTCACCGCGGGTATAGCGCTCTTCGGTGGCCCGAATGTCCTCCTCGGCTGCCTCCAGCAGTTGGCGCTTCACCTGGGGTACCTGCAGGTCTTCTACACTGATGGAAACCCCGGCTCGGGTTGCGTAGCGAAACCCGAGGGATTTGATGCGGTCAGCCATTTGGGCCGTGCGAGCGGTGCCAAAGTGGGTAAATGACCAGGAAATCAGCTTTTTCAGCTGTTTTTTATCGATCACCCGGTTGCGGAAAATCATGGAGGATTGAGTCGCCCCTTGCTCAGCCATGGTGTTATCGCCCTTTGAATTGATGTACAAGCGTCGCTGATGTAGTTCGGTATAAATCAACAGGAGAGGTAAGCCTTACCCGCACCCGACTAACCGGCCAATGACTCATGCACCGCCTTGTTGTAAATAATGCGGCCCGGCGTGGTCAGAATGTACTGGGAAATCAGATTGCCCTCCTGGTCAAGCCGCACTTTGCGGTCAGGATAGATCTCGGTAATGGTGCCATCTTCGGCCTCAACCCGCTCGGGGGCAGATTCTTTACCATCGGTTTCCACCGGGCCATCGTACCGCAGCCAGACCTTGGCATGGAGCGCGACCAGTTCCTGTTCAAAGGCCATGATGGCGTCATCCATGCTGGCAAAGTAACGTCCGGCTCCCTTCTCGGCATAGGGGTTCTCGGCGGTGAGATAGTAACAGCCCAGGACCATATCCTGGCTGGGGGTGATGATGGGTCGGCCCGTCGCCGGGGACAGAATATTATTAGAGGCCAGCATCAGCAGTCTGGCTTCTGACTGGGCTTCCAGGGACAGGGGCACATGTACCGCCATCTGGTCACCGTCAAAGTCGGCGTTAAAGGCAGGACATACCAGGGGATGCAGCTGAATCGCCCGACCTTCTACCAGAATGGGCTCAAAGGCCTGAATGCCAAGCCGGTGCAGGGTAGGGGCCCGGTTGAGCAGGACCGGATGGCTTTCAATCACCTCTTCCAGCACTTCCCAGACGCTGGGGTCATTGTGCTGAATCATTTTCTTGGCCGCTTTAATGTTATTAACCAGGCCCTGACGAATCAGCCGGTGAATCACAAAGGGCTGGAACAGCTCAATGGCCATTTCCCGCGGCAGACCGCACTGGTGAATCTGTAGATTAGGACCGACCACAATCACAGAACGACCGGAGTAGTCTACCCGCTTACCCAGCAGGTTCTGCCGAAAACGACCCTGCTTACCTTCGATGATGTCTGACAGAGACTTCAGCGGGCGGTTGTTGGCACCGACCACGGTACGACCCCGACGACCGTTGTCAATCAGGGCGTCCACCGCTTCCTGCAGCATCCGCTTTTCGTTGCGGACAATGATTTCAGGAGCCAGAATTTCCTGGAGACGGGCCAGACGATTATTACGGTTAATTACCCGACGATACAGGTCATTCAAGTCAGAGGTGGCAAACCGACCACCGTCTAGCTGTACCATGGGGCGCAGGTCCGGGGGGATGACGGGGATGGCATCCAGCACCATCCACTCGGGCTTAGAGCCGGTGGCGATGAAGTTATCAATGACCCGGAGACGCTTGATCAGCTTGGCCCGTTTTTGACCTTTCGAGTTAGCAATATCTTCCCGTAGCTTCTCAGCTACCCCTTCTAAATCCAGGTCTTGCAGAAGCTGCATCAGCGCTTCAGCCCCGATGCCTACTTCCACCCCTTCCAGTTCTGACTCTTCGTCGTAGATCTGGTCTTCAATTTCAATCCACTGATCTTCCGTCAGGAGTTGCTTGTAGCTGAGGTTTTCAGCATTGCCGGGATCCAACACCACGTAGGCGTTGAAGTAAACAATTTGCTCCACATCCCGCAGGGGCATGTCCATCAAAATGGCAATGTAACTGGGAATTCCCTTCAGGTACCAGACATGGGCTACGGGGGCGGCCAGCTTGATGTAGCCCATGCGGTGGCGGCGCACCCGAGATTCGGTCACCTCTACGCCGCAGCGCTCGCATACAATGCCCCGGTGGCGCACCCGCTTGTACTTGCCGCAGTGGCACTCCCAGTCTTTCGCAGGGCCAAAAATACGCTCACAAAACAGCCCGTCCATCTCCGGCTTAAGAGTACGGTAGTTGATGGTTTCGGGCTTGGTCACCTCTCCTACAATCTGACCGTTAGGCAGGGTACGTTCACCCCACTGACGAATGCGGTCAGGGGAGGCCAATCCAATTTTGACGTAGTCAAATCGCTGTTCTAGCTTAGGCATGCTCGCTGTCTTCCTCTTTGGCGCGCTGAGTATCAATAACGGATTGAGGAGATGAACTGCTCGTCACCTCCTCAATATGGGGTGAGCGGCTACTCTTCTGCTTCCTCTTCAATTTCCTCCCGGGAAATGGACTCGTAGGTCGGTCGGGATGGGGTCCGGCGGGAGTTGACGTCGGCCATCAGATCCACCTCGGAATCTCGGCTGGTACCATCTTCGCGGGTTTCTACCTTGTGTACCGCGATGTCGAGACAGAGAGACTGCAGCTCTCGCATCAGCACCTTGAAGGACTCGGGGGTGCCGGGTCGGGGAATGGATTTGCCCTTGACGATGGCGTTCAGGGCCTCATTGCGCCCCTGCATATCGTCGGACTTCACCGTTAGCAGTTCCTGCAGGGTGTAGGCTGCTCCGAAGGCTTCCAGCGCCCATACCTCCATTTCTCCAAACCGCTGACCACCCTGCTGGGCCTTACCCCCCAGGGGCTGCTGGGTCACCAGGGAGTAGGGGCCGGTAGACCGGGCGTGGATCTTGTCGTCTACCAGGTGCACCAGCTTCAGCATGTAGGCTTTACCCACCGTGACTGCCCGATCAAAGGGCTCACCGGTACGACCGTCGTAGACCTGAATTTTGCCCGGATCGTCTGGATTAAACACCCAATCCTTACCGGTGACATCCCGAGCCTCCTGGAGTTTGCCGTGGGTTGAGTTCCGGGAAGCTTCCTGGTCGTACATCTCGTCGAAGGGGGTGATCTTAAAGCGGGCATTGAGATTCTCTGCCGCCCAGCCCAGCAGACATTCAAACACCTGCCCCACGTTCATCCGGGAAGGTACCCCCAGGGGATTAAGCACAATGTCTACCGGAGACCCGTCAGGCAGATAGGGCATGTCCTCAATGGGCAGAATGCGGGAGATGATGCCCTTGTTGCCGTGGCGACCGGCCATTTTGTCGCCCACCTGAATTTTGCGCTTTTGAGCGACGTAGACCCGCACCACCATGTTGGCACCAGGGGGGAGTTCGTCTCCCTGTTCGCGGGTAAACACCCGCACATCAACGACGCGGCCCTTCTCGCCGTTGGGCACCCGCAGGGAGTTGTCCCGCACATCCCGAGCTTTTTCACCAAAAATGGCCCGCAGCAATTTTTCTTCCGGCGGCTGGTCGGATTCCCCTTTGGGAGTGACCTTACCGACCAGAATGTCGCCAGCCTCAACCCAGGCTCCGATGCGGATAATGCCGGTTTCGTCCAGCTGCCGCAGGGCATCTTCACCCACGTTAGGAATTTCCCGGGTGATTTCTTCGGGACCGAGCTTGGTTTGGCGCGCCTCAATCTCAAACTTCTCGACGTGGATGGAGGTGTAAACGTCGTCATAAACCAGCCGCTCGCTGATCAGAATGGCGTCCTCGTAGTTGTACCCCTCCCAGGGCATGTAGGCCAGGGTGACGTTCTGGCCGAGGGCCAGCTCTCCGCCTTCGGTGGCAGAGCCATCGGCGAGCACCTGACCGGCCCTGACCTGCTCCCCAGGGAACACGATAGGACGCTGGTTCAAACAGGTGTCCTGGTTTGAGCGCTGATACTTCTGCAGCTCATATCCGTGTTCCTTGCCTTCCGGATCACGCACCACAATGCGATCAGCGTCGAGGTAGGAGACGATCCCATCGGTACGACTGATGATCACCATACCCGAGTCGCGGGCGGCCTGGGCTTCCAGACCGGTACCCACCAGGGGCCGCTCAGGCTGCAGCAGGGGCACCGCCTGGCGCTGCATGTTAGAACCCATCAACGCCCGGTTGGCGTCGTCGTGCTCAATAAAGGGGATCAGAGAGGTGGCCACCGAAATAATCTGCACCGGGGAAACCGCCACGTAGTCCACTTCGTCGGACGCAGTTGTAGTAAAGTCCTGGCGATACCGAACCGGCACCGTTTCTCCCAGAATCCGGCCCTCTTCGTCGGTGGCAATGTCGCCAGGAGCCACCCGCAGGTCGTCTTCCTCGTCGGCGGTCATGTAAAGGGGAGCCTCGTCTTTCAAAACTCGCCCATCTTGAACTTTATAAAAGGGAGTTTCGATGAAGCCAAACTCATTCACCCGGGCATGGGTCGCCAGGGAACCAATCAAACCAGCGTTGGGACCTTCAGGAGTTTCGATCGGGCAAATCCGACCATAGTGGGAGGGGTGAATGTCTCGTACCGCGAAACCAGCCCGTTCCCGAGTCAAACCGCCAGGCCCCAGGGCGCTGAGGCGTCGTTTGTGAGTCAACTCCGCCAGGGGATTGGTCTGGTCCATAAACTGAGACAGCTGGCTGGAGCCGAAGAACTCCTTGATCGCTGCCACCAGGGGCTTGGGGTTCACCAGGGAAGCAGGAGTTAAGGCTTCAGAATCGGACACGGTCATCCGCTCACGAATGATCCGTTCCAGGCGATTGAGGCCAACCCGTACCTGGTTCTGCAGCAATTCTCCGACGGAACGCACCCGGCGGTTCCCCAGGTGGTCAATATCGTCGACCGACCCGATGTCAAATTCCAGGTTAATCAGGTAGTCAATGGCTGACAGAATATCCGTGGGCGTGAGGATGCGGGTAGTATCTGGCACGCTCAGGCGGAGCTTACGATTCAGCTTATAGCGTCCCACTCGGCCCAGGTCATAGCGCTTTGGATCCGAGAATCGGGAATATAGCAGTTGCTCTCCCCCGGAAACGGTAGGCGGTTCACCGGGGCGCAGCTTACGATAAAGCTCTAGCAGAGCCTCTTCTTCGCTGAACTGCCCTTCCTTGTCGATAGTTTTTTGAAAATATTCAGGGTTACGCAGGGAGTCAAAAATCTCGTTGTCAGTAAGCCCCAGGGCCTTTAATAAGATCTGGGCCGACAGCTTTCGGGTTTTGTCGATGCGGACCCACACCAAGTCGTTCTTGTCGGTCTCAAACTTGAGCCAGGCCCCCCGGTTGGGGATCAGGTTGGCGTTATAGGTACGACGACCATTCTTGTCGGTTTCAGCCTTGTAATAAACCCCAGGGCTGCGTACGATCTGGTTGACGATAACCCGCTCGGCCCCGTTGATGATGAAGGTACCCCGATCGGTCATCAGGGGAAGATCCCCAATAAAGACTTCCTGTTCCTTAATTTCCCCGGTTTCTTTGTTGATCAACCGGGTCGGCACATACATTTGAACAGCGTAGGTGGCATCTCGCCGCTTCGCTTCGTCAACGTCGTATTTTGGCCGCTTGAGCTTGTAGTCTTTGCCTAAGAAATGGAGTTCTAGCTTGCCGGTGTAGTCGGTAATGGGAGAGAAGCTTTCGAGTTCTTCAATCAAGCCCTCTTCCAAAAACCAGCGGAAGCTGGACCGCTGAATTTCGACTAGGTCAGGAAGTACAAAGTTTGGGGTGATGCTGTTGGAATCAGTCATGGGTCTCCTAAAGCGAGTCAGGCCCTAGCCATTAGTGGTGTATAAAGCTGAAACCGGGGTCAGTCAGGGTAAAAGTAAACTACGGAGTGTAGTCACATCAGATGAAAAGTGCGTCTCGATGGTAACAACGAATTCGAAGAGTCCTCTAGAACGAACAAGGTAGTCAGATAGCCCCCAATCCATGCGTCAATCTGTTACCCCAAAGCCCAAATTCCACAAGACCGACGCCGTTGATATCAAGCACATCGCCCTCAGTCTGGATGGACTGAGGCTAAGGAGAGGCCGTTGCGGTTAGGGGGCCGGTTGGCTCAACCCTGGTAGCCTCCGGGTCAGGCAAGTTAAATAAGGTTCGAGCGTTGCGAGTTGTGGTCTGAGCCAGTTCGGCAAACTCCATCCCCCTCAGGTCGGCTAAGTAGGTGGCGACATGGTGCACAAAAGCCGGTTGATTACGACGCTCTTTGCGACAGGGTTCCGGCGACAGGAACGGGCAGTCGGTTTCGACCAGCAGACGATGGGCTGGCACCTGGCGGGCTGAGGCCTTAACCTGCTTGGCGTTCTTGAAGGTGACGATGCCGCTGAAACTGATGTAAAACCCCAAGTCGAGGAAACGCTGGGTTTCCTCAGGGGTCCCTGCCCAGCAGTGCATGACGCCGGTAACTGAACCGACAGACCGTTGAAAACGAGCAATTAAATCTGCCGCCGCCGGCGCAGCATCACGGCAGTGCACGATTACCGGCAAGCCAAGCTGATGAGCAATGGTGAGCTGTGCCCAGAATGCCTGTCGCTGAAGCTCAGCGTCATCAGCCTTGAAAAAGTCGAGCCCGGTTTCACCAATGGCAACCACCCGGCTATCGGACTCTGCCAGTCGACGAATCAGGTCAGGCAGGTCGGGAGTCCATTTATCCATATCCAGGGGGTGTAACCCGATCGATAGATAAACTTCAGGGCACCGATCGGCAATGGCCTGCATGGCCGGAAACTCGCCCGGTTCGACGCAGGAGTGAACCAACTGGGACACTCCGGCTTCGCGCCATGCTGAAGCCACAGCCTCCAGGTCTTCGGCCAGGGAATCGAAATTTAGGTGAACGTGAGTGTCAACCAGGGGCATGGAACTTGGGGCAGGAAATAACAGCAAGCGAAACCTCAAACCATGGCAGCCCTGATTTAAGATGCCGCTTCTGCCACAGGCTCCTGGGATGCTGTTGCTTTGAACGCCCTGGCGATTTGGGACTTCTTACGAGCACCGGTATTGGGGTGCAGCACTCCTCGCTTTACGGCTTTATCAATCTTGCTGTAGGCGGCTGCCATAGAGGCATTGACGGCTTCGAGGGCTTCCGCTGAGGGATTCGCCTTGTAGGTATCTAAATCCGCAAGGTAAGATTTGGTAAGAGTTTTGACCGCCGACTTATATGACCGATTGTGCAACCGGTTGCGTTCAGAGATTTGGATCCGTTTGAGTGCAGACTTAATGTTCGCCACAATTTGCCCTAGCTTAACAAGGTTATATTGACTGGATAAATTATGTTAGCACCATTTGCATAAAATGAATGCTTGCTTTTCGGTCAAGTTCGCCCGAGATCGACTAGGATGTTAGAACACCAGCGCCCCGGCAACGGTTGTGTTGGTGTGAGTGCGTGATCGACGCCCCGTTCAGGGGATGGCTATCCGACAATCCTTACCATCGCTGGTTTATCCCGACGAAACACGCTGTAATGCTGCGCATCATCCATCAGCCAACCGAGGCCAAGACAGAGCTGCAGCGCATCTGTGCTCGAACCCACGACGATCAGGTCGTTCATAAAGAGGCGACGGTCCGCGAGATTTTGCACGCGGTCAAACGCCAGGGGGATCAGGCCCTTTTTCAGTACACCGCTGACTTTGACCAAGTTACCCTCACCCCCGAAACCTTGAGGATATCAGGGGCGGAGCTGGATGCTGCTTACCAGCAGGTGAATAAGTCTCTCTTGGACGCCATTCGCCTGGCCTGCCGCAACATCGAACGGTTTCACCAGCAGCGGGTGCCCAAGAGCTGGGTACAGTTTGAAGACGATGGCATCGTTTTAGGGAAGCGCTACACCCCGGTAGACCGGGCCGGAATTTATATTCCTGGTGGCCGGGCGGCCTATCCCAGCACGGTACTGATGAACGCTATCCCGGCAAAAGTGGCGGGGGTTGAGCGCATTGTGATGGTTACCCCTCCGGGGTCGGAGTTGGGGGCAAACCCTGCTGTGCTGGTGGCAGCCCAGGAAGCTGGCATTTCAGAAATCTATCGGGTCGGCGGAGCCCAGGCCATTGGAGCGCTGGCCTATGGTACCGAAACCATCCCTCATGTCGATGTGATTACTGGCCCCGGCAATATCTATGTCACCCTGGCCAAGAAGCTGGTCTTCGGCACCGTGGGCATTGATTCCCTGGCTGGCCCCTCAGAAGTTTTGGTGATTGCTGACAGCTCTGCGCAACCTCGCCATGTGGCCGCAGACCTGTTAGCCCAGGCGGAACATGATCCGATGGCGGCGGCTATTTTGATTACCACCAGTGCCAAACTGGCCGAAGCGGTTGCCAACGAAGTTGATCGGCAGTTGACGGGACACCCTCGCCAAACCCTAACCGAGAAATCCATTGCTAATTATGGGCTGGCGGTGGTGGTGGACAACCTGGAAGTGGCAGCATCCCTATCGAACGAATTTGCCCCGGAGCACCTACAGCTAGAAGTGGCTGAACCCTGGGATGTGCTGGAACACATCCGCCATGCCGGGGCCATTTTTCTGGGCCACTCTACCCCCGAGGCTATCGGCGATTATCTGGCCGGTCCTAACCACACCCTACCTACTTCAGGGGCAGCCCGTTACGCTTCGCCCCTCTGTACTGAAACCTTCATGAAGCATTCCAGCCTGATACAGTATTCGCCCAAGGCGCTGGAAGACGTGTCAGATGCGATTGCAGTGCTGACTGAAACGGAGGGTTTACCCTCCCACGGCGAGTCAGTTACCCTGCGAACCGAAGATTCTGATCCAGATGACCTTTAGGGGCCATCGTTTTTTGTCTTTCTAATAATCTTCCACGGTCTGCCCGAGAAACTGCCTGAGGCGAAAAATCACCAGGTTCTGGCCAATATTTAAGGGAATTGCTGAAACCCCCTCAAGTTTGGACTGTACCCAGTTCTCGCCCCAGTACCATTCGTGGAAACCATCAATGCCACCGGCTAAGAGCATAGAGAGGTGATGATCGGTCACCTGGGTTACGGTGTGCTGAATTTCTACCGGTCCTAGATAGCTCTTAAACACGAGCCCTTGATGGAGTTCGCCGGGCAATCCCTCTTGAAATCGCTGGGGCCACAGCCACAGCCGGAACTTACCGGGCTGAACTAAACTGGCCTGGATTTGAGATCGATCCGCCTCAACTTCAAGTCGCAAATGGCTTTGCTGAAAAGTGCCCAACATGCGCGGTTGCTCTGCCCGAAAACGTCACCTTTCAGTATGCCAAAGCATTCCTCCTTGTGCTGGCAGAAGGCTGGACCGAATCCCGATTAGAATAGTACAAAGGAATGTTAAGCTCTCTTGGAATCACCCATGGCAGATCAACTTATTCGGGCCACCGCCGCCGACGGAGGTATTCGTGTGGTCGGGGTTGTCACAACAAAACTCACTGAAGTTGCCCGACAGCGGCATCAGCTATCTTATGTGGCAACGGCGGCCCTGGGGCGCACCATGGCTGCCGGTTTGCTGTTAGCTTCTAGTATGAAACGGCCCCAGTCCCGGGTGAACATCCGCGTTCGAGGTGACGGACCCCTGGGAGGGATTCTGGTGGATGCCGGCCTGGATGGCACTGTGCGCGGCTATGTGGATAATCCCACCGTTGAATTGCCCCCCAATGCTTCTGGCAAGCTGGATGTGGGCGGAGCGGTCGGTCGGAATGGCTACGTCTATGTGGTGCGAGATGTGGGTTATGGCTACCCCTACTCCAGCACCGTTGAGCTGGTGTCTGGGGAAATTGGCGATGACCTGACCCACTATCTGGTGAATTCTGAGCAAACCCCCTCGGCCCTGGTGTTGGGAGTCTTCGTCGGGGCTGACGGGGTTGAGGCTGCTGGCGGGTTACTGCTGCAAATTCTGCCTCGAGCCGCAGAAGACGAAGAAATTGTTTCTGTGCTGGAAAGCCGCCTATCTTCCCTGACTGGTTTTACCCCCCTGCTAAGGGCTAACAAAACCCTGCCTCAAATTTTCGAAGATTTAGTGGGGGATATGGGGCTGAACCTTCTACCCGAATCTCAGCTGGTGCGATTTAACTGTCCCTGCTCCCATGATCGCATGCTGGGAGCCCTGAAGATGCTGGGAGAAGCAGAACTCCAGGACATGATTGAGAAAGATGACGGTGCCGAAGCGACCTGTCATTTTTGTAATGAGGTGTATCACACCGATAGCGATCAGCTGGCCCGGTTGATTGAGGATCTGCGGGAGGAGCGCCAGGAGGCTAGTCGTTAGGAAACCCTTAAGGGGTCAGAAACTCAGAAAGGGGGCGTAGCCTTACCCTGCTGATACCTGAGATTGTCCCATCTGGATCTGTTCGACTACTTGGCGAATCCCCTGAATTACACTTAACCAGGCTTCATCTCTGTCTACCCAACGGCTTACAGGTTGCCCATCTTGCGGCAATACCTGCATTTTTGCCAAGGGAGATGCGGACCAGTCCACAGGTCTCAGGATGACTGGCAGAACTCTGACTTCACCTGCTTCGTAACGAGCGATAGCTCTCCTGGTTTCTACATCATAGGGATAATCTGAAGCCAGGAAATCTGAGCTGATTAGCAGCAACACAATCTGGGAATTTTCCAGAGCGATACTGATTTCGTTAGCCCATTCTGTGCCTGGGCCTATTTCCCGTTCGTAAAACCGGTTGATCACTCCCTGCCGGATTAGGAAAGTCAGATGCTGCATTAATTCTTCGGCGAAGGATTTATCTTTGTGGGAATAGCTTAAAAAGAGATTAATTCCGGTGGTTGAGGATTGCCAAAACTCATTGGTCGGGGCAACACGCTTGCGTGCGGGGCCAAGCTTAGCTGTAGCTACCAAACGGTCTCGGCTGGAGACAAGCGTATCTGTGTCCGCCAATCGCCGGGCCACCATGGCTGCCAAGGTTTCTAAAGCATAGGCTGCACTTTCTGGATCTTTGGTGTCTTCTTCTAAAACCGGAATACGTTCTCCGAAACTCCAGTAGGGAATGTATGGAATGCGGGTGAAATTGAGTAAATCAGAAGGCTTAGTATGGTGATATTTCCAGTCAGAATAAAGGGGTTCGAGCTTTTCTTCAATTACTTCTAGCCATTCCTGGGCCATTTCATACTCAACCCGACCTTCAAACCGAGTTACTATCGGTAGAACCAATAGTTTCGCTCGATCAAAGGGTAAAGCATTCCTCTGCCGTCGGGCTAGCTGAATCACGTTATACGCGCCGTCAATGCTCTGATGATTTGTCGTAAATAAGAGAACTAAAAAATCTGGTAACTGTACCGTACAAATACCGCCGATATCTGTAATGCCTGTACGACTATCAATCAGGATGAAATCAAACTCTTGTTTCCACTGGCTTCGTAAATCTTCCAAAAACTGGCCTAGATTATGCGACTGGTAGAGTTCTGCCCATTCCAGCCGTTGCATTCTTCCAACAAAGGATGCATCCAACGACCCTGCAGGTATAAAGGATAAGGGCTCTGCTCCATTGGGAAATTGGGCTGTCGCCACAAAGTCCTGCCATTGGCAAGGCCCTCCAGCGATATAGGTTTCAATAAGTTCCAGCAGGCCTTGGTGGGGTTTGTTCGTCAGCCAGGGCTCGAAGTAGAGATGTAACCCAGGAGCTTCTAAGTCCCAGTCAATGCACAGAACTTGATATCCCCATTGAGCTAAAGCAGCACCAATACTGGCCAGAGCGAAGGTGCGCCCAACCCCTCCTTTGTAGGAATAAAATGTAACAATGCTGCCTTCGATCATTGGAGCCTCGGAAGATTAACAGATACAGGCTGAGGGGTCAAATTCGGCGTAACAACAGGCCAATCAGATTGCCAGCGTGGGGTTCTTTCAATAATGGACCAGATTTCGACTGCGATATTTTTGACTTCTTCAGTAAATTCAATAAAACCCTGGGTTTCTCGAAAGCTGGGGTAAGGATAACTCCATTTTCTTAAGTCCCGGCTCTGAACACGCCTGGCTTCAGGAGGAAAATGTTCCCCATCAAAGAAAATCACAGGGTATACCAATCCTGATGGATTGCCAGGCGTGCGATAGCCCAACAACTCCTCTCGTTTTGCCATACTCTGCCACTCTGCCATACACCAGGCGGAGCGAAAGTAGTCAGCTGACCATACCGCAACTAAACAGCGTGAACTTAACAAAGCCTGCTGCAGCTTTAGGGGCCAATCGTCGGCAGTCTCAATACCCTCAGTATCGATGAAAATCTTAGGTTCATAGGGCATTGCCTGAGACAACCACTCAACCAGGAGTGGATAAAAGTGATTCTTGACCCATCCTCCTACCGGATTGGGACGTCGGTAGCTGATAAAAATGTCGTACTGGTAATCATCAGACATAGCACTTTAGGTTTTGGAAATCTGCTACCCCTTGATAAAGAGGGAAACTTCCAACCTTGCAAAATTAATCTAAATCTATGCAGCCAAGCGCCTGTAGGCGGTCGCCAGGGCGTCATCATCTCCGACGTTACCGGGGAAAAGCACTACAGGCAGGTGAGGGAACTGGGGATGGTCTGTCGGGGTGCGGACAATAGACACCCCCGGCAAAATTTGTCCCAGCAGGCGCGCCGTTCTGAGGGCAAGGCCGGTGCTGAGGGTGTCGTTGGAGGTAATACCTCCTTTGCTAATCAGGAACCCGATATCATCGGGGAGTCCTTTGACGATATCCATTAAGAGAGTGGAAACCTCAACCCCAAAGTCCAGCCGGGCCTGTACCGAATCAAAAGTGAGTTCTTCACGGGAGGTGTAGACTACAGCGGTTTTCCCCTGGCTATGGGCTTCCCTGACCTGCTGTACCACAGAACTCAGCAACTGCTGATGGGCGTCGGCTCCGCCGTCTCGCAGCTGCCGAACATCGACTTCAATGCCGGTTACCCCCGATTCTTTAAGGAGGGCTTGAAGCTGGCGGGTAGTCTTTTGCACATGGGAGCCAACGATGACCACCCCGGCTTTGCCCTCTCGCACGTAGGCACGCATGTGATCGGCATCCACCGGCTGGGGGGGAAGGGCCGCCAGGGCAGTAAGGATGCTGGCGGCGCTGCGAAACAGAAATCGCTTGCCCTGGGATGCGGCGGATAGTAAATCCTGGGCAAATTGGTTCAGGTCAGCCTGGGTCTCTCCATCCACAGCACAGCAAACGTTATTTTGCAGCGCCATCAGCCGATCCAGAGAGCCACCGCGAATGTCGCTGAGGGTGAAACGTTCAACGGTGCTGGCTGAGATGCGACCATTTGTTTTTTCTTCGACATAGTCGGGCAGGTAGGCGGTGCTATAGCCAAATACGGAATCTTTAGCGAACTCAGTTTCATGGGTGGGGACGGGCTGACCATCCACCATCAAATAGTGGGTGCTGTCGCGGGTGACGCGCCCCCCTTCAAAAAAGGCGGGGATGAGAAAGTGCGCGTCAAACGGCCCCAATGCTTCGGCAATGGCGTCGGTTTCGATGGGATAGTGGCCCCGCAGGGTGGAATCGGAGCGACTGACTACCAGAAAATCCTCAACGCCTTCCTGGGCGATGGCCAGTTTCAGGTTCTGGCATACCTCTCGGGTGATCTGTTCCGCTGTCTTAGGACTACGGGCACGGGTGTTGGTCAGCACAAAAAAGATAGGGGATTCATCCCGCAATCCCTGGCGCAGGGTGTCGACATCCCACTGCATCAGCAGCAAGCAGCTATGAACCGTTTGGGAGCCGGTGGGGTCATCATCCAGAACAATGATTTTAGGCTTAGCCGACATGGAGGATCTCAAAGGTTGCGATAGTCTCTACTATCTCGCAAAGGGGGACTACCGCCAAGTTAGCGAAGCGATGTCGACTGAGACTGGGCGAGTTCTTCCTCGAGAATCTTTTCGTAAATGCGGGGCAGCTTGGCGGTCATGCTGTTGGGTTCAATGCCATATCCCAGGCTAGTCCAGGTGCCTGAGAGCCGCCGCAGAACGGTATCGAGCTGGCCCTGGCGGAGGGCGGTTGAAATATCAAGGTTCCAGGCGGAGGTATCTTTTAGCCAGTTATATACCACCAGATCCTGAGATTCTGGGTCAAAACTGTACTCCCCCCAAACTTCAAACCAGGACGGAGGCTCGGGGTGATATTTCTCGGCTTTTTCTTCCCAGGTCACGGTTAAAAACTGGTACCTACCGGCGGCGGTGGTGCAATTGCCAGTATTGGGTCCTGTAACAATTTCAATACAGACGTCGGGGTGTTGGCTCAGTTGTTCAACGGCCTGCCCCCCGTAAAGGACATGGTAAGGGTCGCTGGTATTAGATTCAGCCGCTGAGATAGTGCGCATTAAAGCCCGAATGTAGGGGTCGCCTCCCTCCATCACCAGGGGTTGGGGATGGCCGACCCACACCGTCTGTTGGAGCTGCTTAAAGGAAGAGCTAGGCACAGCCCGCAGCAACATCCAGCACATCCCCAAAAAAACTAAGACCGTTAGGGGAAAAGCCCCCGGACGGAGCTGAGAACGCCGACGGAGAGCCGCTTTCTTTGGTTGATCAGGGGAAGAATAATTAGGAAGCGAAGTCACAGGGGATGGAGTTAACAACCGAAGTATGGCCAATATTAGCGTAAAAAAATAAAACCCGGATGACTGGAAATCAGTAAGCCATTATACTCAGGCTAATTCGCAGCTGTTTCGGGCGATTCAGGGTTTGACGTTAGGGAAACTGGTCTAACAGGCGGTGAATCAATTCTTGTACCCCGGCCCCTCGCTCGCCGCTGGTGACCCAGTCGGCTTTAGCTTTGAGTGCTGGCAGAGCATTGGCGACGGCGACTCCATAGCCACAGGTGGCCAGCAAATGTTCATCGTTTTCGGCATCACCGACCCCCGCTACCTGCTCGGGAGCCAATCCCAGGTGTTCCAGCGCCCTGAGCAGACCGCTGGCTTTATTAACTCCGGCAGGCAGAATCATGACCGCGCGTTTGTTGAAAATTACGGTGGCATCCAACTCCAAGTCGGCGAGGGTGTTTTGAACCGTTTCGCCGTGGGGTTGCCAGGTTGCTACTACCACTCTGCCCTGGTTGATGGGCTGCACCCCCTGATTCGTTAAGGTCTCCACCAGCACCGGGGGAAATGGTTCTGCCAGCAGCGTTACAGAATCCTGGTGGGGGTGATAAAGCACGGCCCCATTCTCGGCCACGATGCTGTGGAATAGAGCATGGTGAGGAAACACCTGCAGAAGTTCGTCTAGCGCTCGGCCAGTAACCAACAATAAACGACCACCTTGGTGGCGATAATGCTGCAGGGCCGCAAGGGTGGCTTGGTCGACCAATCCCTCCGTCGCCAGCGTACCGTCATAGTCAGTTGCAATTGCGGAATATTTCATGGGTATAGTCAAAGAGTTCAGTGCTCTACCCGCCTTTGTTTGATTCAAGCCTAATGCGAGTTCAACACCAAAAGTTACCATGCTGAAGCCGACGCACTCCAGGACACGAAACACCTTACGGATAGTTACCCTGACCATCGGCCTTACCCTCGCCTGTTGGTCCCTCAGAAGCGACTCAGCCGCCGAGGAATCCGGAGCCAGCGGGCCAGCAGGAAATGCCGCGGAAGTTCAGGCCGTCATCGCGCCGCTTCAGCCTTTAGCGACTCAGCTGCTCAAACAGGATGTTTCTGCTTTAGAACGACCTGGGGTACCCTCTTTGCCCGAGAATTTGCCTGATGTTGTTGACCCGAGCCCAAACGGTATCGTGGGTCTCACCCCCGGTCCCGATGACGATATTGGCATTGGCCATCTTCGCCCCCAAAATCTGAGATCTCTGAATTCTGAAGACTGGTCCAGTAGTCCATTGCTCAACGCAAAATGGCTGCGGGGAGTGGCTCTGCCCATTTACGTTGGCCCTGGGGATGCCCATTGGGGCTGGCTGGTAAACGGATGGCTAATTCCCAATGGTTACGACCCCATTGCTGTGGGACGAGATGCCACGTTTACCATGGTGCAACCCCGGCGGGGGCTGTATACATTTCCGGTGATGGAAGTGCGCGAGGATGGGTGGTTTCGTTTCCAGTACACCCCCGCGGGTACCGCCTGGTCCCACGTTTCCCAGCTTAATCTGGGACCTAATGCCATGGTGGTAGAGACCTGGTCAGACTGGATGACCCAGACCAGGCGAGTCAGTTTTCGCAAGCATGGTGCTTCTCAACCGCTCAGGCCAGAACCGACGACATCGGCCTCTCTGCAGTCGCTGGTTGGCCCCAATAGCTTGATAGAAACTCTAGAAATTCAGGATGACTGGATGCGGGTCAGGGTGACTCAGCCGGCCAGTGGCTGTCAGGCACTACCCGGTGCCAGCACGGAAGAAGGGTGGATGCGCTGGCAGGATGAGGATGGCATACCGCTGATTTGGTTTCCGTCGGACGGGTGTTGATGGGGGGAGAGTGGGGAGAGGGGGAGAGAGGGAGAGGGGGAGAGAGGAAGAGAGGGAGAGGAGGAGAGAGGGAGAGAGGAAGAGAGGAAGAGAGGGAGAGGGGGGTAGGTGAGGTCAGCATCTACTCGAATTAACGGGAATTCATTAGAGGTTAAAGCTGGGGTGCTGGAACGGGTAGCCGGCGGCTTTAAGTTTTTGATTAGAGACTCGCACGTTGTGGGGGCGTTCGCTGGGGCGGGAGGGGTCCCAGGTGACAGGGGGCATATTGTGCGCATGGCAGACGCGGTCAATGAGTTCTTTTGACGTGAGGACTTCGTCCTGCACCACGTTGTAAATGCCGCTGAGGGCATGTTGCCGGGCGAAGTCAATGGCTCCAACGATGTCGTCAAGATGAATCCAGTTGCTGCCTTCGGTACCGGTACCGGGACGAACGGACCCGGCGGCGCGGCTGTAGATTTTTTGCAGTTCCCGATCAGGACCGTAGATGCCCCCCAGCCGTAAGACGCACACTTTTCGCTCTGGGGTGGCGGCGGAGAGGATAGTTTGTTCGGTGGCGGCCAGAACTTTGGTATTGTCGGTGGCCGGGTAAATCGGGTCTGCTTCTGTGACCCACCGCCCCTGTTGATGGCCGTAGACGGAAAAGCTACTGGTGTAGATGATCTGCCGCAGATGAGGGGCTTTATCCAGGGCAGCCAGCACGGTTTTGGCGGTGTCAAGATAAACCGCTTCGTATCCAGCTTTGCGTCCCCCAGCGACGGCAATTAACAGAAGTTCCCGAGATTGAACCAGCTCCTCTACCGCTGGCAAATCTGCACCATGGACAATTTTGACCGACCCTGCAACGCTGCGCAGGTCGGTGACCCGGTCGGGACTGGTGGTGGTGGCGGTAACGTGGATGCCCTGGTCTGACCAGCAGCGGGCAACGGCGGTGCCGACGTATCCGCATCCTAAAATGGCAGCTTTGATCATGGTCTATGAAGATTCTCCAATCATCGTTAGACTAAGGTCTCGACTGCCCTATGGCAACCGGTCATGCTGCCTGTAGTTTAAGGGGACGGCATCGAGACGTTTTGTATACCCCTGGTATTCGTTGAGAGGTGCGATCGCACCTTCGTCAGCGAGTCAGCCCAATGTATTTGAACCACCTTTCTCTCAAGTATTTTCGCAATTATCGGGAGCAGCAGGTCGATTTTTCTGCCCCGAAGACGATTTTGGTGGGAGAAAATGCCCAGGGCAAATCTAACTTGCTGGAGTCCGTAGAGTTACTAGCGACCCTGAAGTCCCACCGCACCAGCCGCGATCGCGACCTGGTGCAGCAGGGAGAAACCCTCGGCCAGATCACCGCCTCCGTCAAGCGAGACGTGGGGGTGGCTGACCTGTCCCTGGTGTTGCGCCAGGCCGGTCGCCGTACCGCCATTCTCAACGGCGAAAAACTGCGGCGGCAGCTAGACTTTCTGGGTGCTCTGAATGCCGTTCAGTTCTCCAGTTTGGACCTGGACCTGGTGCGCGGTGGGCCGGGAGAGCGGCGCATCTGGCTGGATACCCTGCTGACCCAGCTGGAGCCGGTTTATGCCCACATCCTCAGCCAGTACAATCAGGTGTTGAAACAGCGCAACGCCCTGATTAAAAGGGTTTTTGCCGATGAGGAGGATGCCTCCCAAACCCAGGTAGACCCTACCGAACTGGCCCTATGGGATGCGCAACTGGCGGCCCTCGGCACCCGAGTCATTCGCCGCCGGGCCAGGGCCATCAATCGACTGGCCCCCATCGCCCAGGGGTGGCACCAGGCCATTAGCGGCCAGCGAGAAGAGTTAACCATCACCTATCAGCCCAACGTGCCCATGGTAGAGGATGAGCCTCAAACCATTCAGGGAGCCTTTTTAGAAAAAATTCAATCCCGTGCCGTGGCGGAACGGCATCAGCGCACAACCCTGGTGGGTCCCCACCGCGATGATATCGACTTCACCATAGACGACACCCCCAGCCGCCAATATGGTTCCCAGGGACAGCAGCGCACCCTGGTGTTGGCCCTAAAACTGGCTGAATTAGAGCTGATTGACGACGTAATTGGCGACCCGCCCCTGCTGCTGCTGGATGATGTGCTGGCCGAACTGGACTTGAACCGCCAAAACCAGCTGCTGGAGGCGATTCAGGATAGATTCCAGACCATCATTACCACGACCCATTTGGGGGCATTTGGGAGCGAATGGATACGGTCATCCCAAATTTTGACGGTGCGGTCAGGAAAGATTTTCAAAGATGGAGCGGGTTGAGCAGAGAGTACGGCGGGTTCTCTGCGCGCTGGCAGGTAGGCCAGCACTCCACCAGGGCATGGTAGTTGAGGTCGTTGAAGAATGGCAGAGATTAGCGGTCTGCACCGGGTACAGTCATCCGTTGAAGGTTTGAGTTCCGATCGCTTCGTACCCACGGGCAATGTCAGACCTGAGGGGTGGAAATTCCTGGCTTGATGCGACCCATTTTATAACGCGAGCATAGAATCAGAAATTCTATCGAAAGAAGACACCTACGGTTCTTAGCCTGTAAGCTGTATCAACGATGTTTAAGCTTGGGTATTGCCTTGATTCAAGAAGTGTTCCTCGAAACCGATTGGGAAGAAGCCTCCAGTGCCCGTGCTGCTCGCGATGAGCGGGCCAGCCAGCTCCAGACTGAAGGCTTGAACTGCTCTTGCAGCACTCTCTATCGCATTACCGACGGTCGTAAAGTCTTTTTGCTAGAAGCCCTGACACCGGAGGATGAGGAAGCCGAGCGACAGCCTTCGAAACGCAGCTCATCTCCCCGCCGACCCCGGAAGGATAAGGGGCCGACGAAAAAAGTTGACTATCGGTAAGGGGAGCCGCGAGCGACCTCAGGGTTAATCCCCTGCTAAAAGGGACACCAGCGTCAGGGATTCTTGCTGCCTAAAAATCTGATTCGGGGACTGCTTCGGTCTCCGGGTCGTTCGCTGTGTCTGTCGTTGCAGACGGCCTGTCAGGGTCTGCCATCGGTTCGGTAGAATTGTATTCTGGGCCAGGACAAGGCATTGCCAGGGTTCCCGACCAGTTCGTGAGGGTCGCATCATCCCAATAAAGGTTAGGAGTATGCAGTAACCGCCGCCAGGCTTCAGCCAGAGGAACCACATAGCCCATGCGTTCAGGAAAATGCTGCTGGAGCAGTTCACGCACCTGGGGATAATAGTCGGAATTCAGCCATGGAAAGATATGGTGCTCTGCATGGTATGAAAAATTAAAATGCAGGATATCCAATAACTTAGGCACCCGTACCGAAATGCTGTTGCCCAGGGGATCGTTCACGGCGGTCATGGGGCAGAACAGATGATTGGTAAAGATATACATCATCATTCCCCCATGACCCACGGCCAGGGGAAGCAGATAGGCCAGCAAGACCTGCACCGGCTGAAACTGTAAATAGGCGATGATGCCAAGATGCAGGGCCAGAATCAGACCCCACTCAGCCAGAATTTTGGGCCGTTCTGACGGCTTTACGGCAAAGGCGGCAGGAACAAACGACACCGAATCTCGATTAAAAATGAGCACCGAAGCCAGGTTGCGGTAGGCGTAAGTTATCCAACCCACAGCTAATAACAACGGTAAGACAACCAGGGGCTTTCCCGGAGCCGGCATGAAAACATCCGTCAGCCATTTAACGGGAGTGTTGGGGGCCTGATACAGGTAGTTGCGGTCAGGGTCTGGCAGCCCATTGGTGTGGTTATGGTGGATGCGGTTATGCATCACCTTCCACAAGGTAGGGGGCATGTGGTGTAGGGCAAACCCCAGGAACCCCAGCCAATGCCTTGCTTGTGGTTGGCGAAGAACACTCCCGTGCAGCAAGTCGTGGGCACTAAAGGCTAACACAATGACGCTGTTGCCCATGACAAATGCAAACGGTAGATAGGCCCAGAGCAGGGAACTTGGCCAATGGTCGAGCTGTCGCCCTATGCTCCAGCCCAGACATAAAATGACTACATTCAAACCCAGAATTAGGAGCTTATGAGGGTCTGGAGAAAATGCTTCTTTAGGTAGAAGAGGATGTAACAATTTGGCATAAGTAGATTGCTTCAGAGGAGGACTAGAAATCCCAGCACTCACCATAGTCTGATTTCCTTTTTTGTCAATTTATGTTATCTCACTTGCAAAGCGGTTTGTTTTGCAATGAAATTAGTTTAACTAGCCATACAAAATAGTGACCCGGCCATTCTTGTTCGGCTCGTTTTATTTGCTAGCTAGAGAAATTAAAAAAAACGACATTTTGGCTCTCAATAATTAGCCATTTTGACATGGAAGCTTTTGGTCTTATGCAAAGGAAAATCCTATGAACATTGTGTCCACACTTAAACGGTATATAGTGCTTGGCCCAGCAGCGTTGATTTGTGGTCCAAGCTATGCCCGCTTCTTGTATTGGTCAAGGCAATCTGAAGAAATTGATGCAGATATAACCTGGGATAGATTTACAAAACCAGAACAGCCCTCCGTCAAGTGGCTATTTCAACATTACCCTCCCGCTTTGGTCCGTAGTTTTTTGGTCGCGTCTTATCCCAAACTGCGAGATCGCGTTAAGGGCATTGCCTACCACTATGATGTGTCAAACGATTTCTATCGTTTATTTCTTGATCACGAATATATATTTTACACCTGTGGCGATTTTTTAAGCAATCAAGATTCAATTGAAGTTGCCCAGCACCACAAGGCAAATTTCATCCTGAATTTAATCAATCCAAAACCGGGCGAACGCATTCTAGACCTGGGTTGTGGGTGGGGCTCAATGATGAAGCGAGTCTACGAAAAAACGAGGGATCGAGAAAATTTATATGGCTACACCCTTTCCGTAGAACAAAAGCGCTATATCGATCAGACCTATGGCTTCAATGTCGAAATCCGGGATGTGGTCACGACCGACTACGAGCCTGAAAGCTGGGACAAGATTTACTCGATCGGCTGTATGGAGCATGTGCCTAAGGCCGAACTACTCCCACTCCATCAAAAGCTAGCTGAGGCGATTAAGCCAACGGGGCATCTAGTCCATCACTTCTTCTGCCAGATGAAACCAACTCCTTCGGCCAAAATGCTGGCCTGCGATGAGATTTTCCCTGGGGTTGAACTGGCCACCTGGGATCAACATGTTGAAATCTTCGAAGCCGCAGGGCTGAGGGTGGCCCACCATTCGATCCATGACTATCGCCCCACCCTCCGGGCCTGGTATGACCGTCTGGTCGAAAACCGCGACGAAGCCATCCGTTTAGTGGGAGTGCAAATCTACAACCGCTATCTCTGTTACCTGGCCGAAGCCTGGCGTCTCTTTGATGATCGCGACCTGCTGCTAATGCGGTTTGTGCTGACCCGTCAGGATGCACCGACCACCTGGCAGTCCCCTCTCTACCGGGCTGAGATTGCTGAACAACCTATCGGGGTGAAGGACTCAGCCCTGCAAACTGTATAGCGCCAGCAATAGCAGTCGATTAGCGGTAAAGGATGGGACCATGGATTACTGCGAGGGCGCTATATCCCCCTTTAGTCTGAACCCCGCGATGCGCTCGGTCTACATGACCGTGGTGGAGGCCATGCTGAAAGAGGAGGCTGCTAATCCGTAATTTAGAGTTTTATCCGGGTTTAGGCTGCCAAAGCGACGTTGCATCTATCGGCTGATCATTCCAGCCGATAACCTGTCGCATTTGAGCTTGGGGATAGCGACGACATACTCTGAGGCAGTAGCCTGCCATCTGCTCCTGCTGCAAGCCGCGTCCCTAAAAATTCTCTAGCTTCACAATTGCAAAAAAAATATTCCGATTGGCGAAATTGGGATAAGCTAATGGGCGAAATATGCTCCTCGCTACGGGCGTTTTTGTCTATGATTCGGCAATTTCGCAGCGGTTTCGCGCCGTTTTTGCTCTCCAAAGCTCAGCCAAGACCTGAACCTTCTCTTTTTAAGATTGGTCTTAAGCGGCGGCTAGCTGCTTTTGCCCTGGCCGCCCTCTGTAGCGGCACCCTATGGGCCAGCATTGCTCTCCATAGTCCGGGGATTCCGGCCAATGCCCAGGAGCTGGGCAGTGCTGACACCACCGTTGCGGCTCTGTGGACTCAGGCCTCCTTTCCCGTAGAAGACTTTCAAACCTATACCTCGCCCTTTGGGTATCGCAGCGATCCATACTCTGGCAGTCGCCGATTTCACTACGGGTTGGACCTGGCCGCTCCCAACGGCAGCTACATCCGCAACTGGTGGGCAGGCAGTGTGCTCTGGGTCGAAGACGAAGGAGCCTGCGGCACTTCCATTGCCATTCAATCTGGAGAGTGGACCCACATTTACTGCCATATGCATGGCCATGTAGAAAAAGACGGTAACGGCGAATTTTTGGTAGACCGAGACGGCGGCATTATGCTGCGGGAAGGGCAGCAGGTTTCTTCTGGAGCCCGTATTGGCCGGGTTGGCATGACCGGGCGCACCACCGGTCCGCACCTGCACTGGGGGCTGAAGTATCAGGGCAACTGGGTTGACCCGGCTCTGGTTCTGCGGGCAATGTATTTGAGCCAGAGAGCCGCCCTTTAAACTTGTACGAAAACTTTATCCAAGTCCAGAAGTGCAGTTTCGCCTGATAGAAAACTGTACTTCTGGGGCTGGATTTGGTATTGCTTTGTAAGCGTCCACAGGCATTACTCCCAAAATTCAGGTTAGCTCCTGCAACCATGGTTCTAGGCCAGTCTTCAAGGCTGGGTTGGCGACTATTGCTAGGCTTTGTATGGTTAAATCTCGCAAGCTGGAGGAACTGACGACGGCTCTCAATGCCATTCGGTCTGACCCAACCTCTCCGGAAGGGCTGGCTACCCTCAGCCGGGCTGCTGCAAACAATGTGGGCGACAGTCCGACAGGGCAAAATAGAGCTTTTAGAAACGGTAGAACTACAAGAAGGAACTAAGGTATTGGTAACACTGCTTCCTGATAGCGAAGCAGATTTTTGGATAAAAGCCAGTCAATCATCATTAGACGCAGTATGGGATAACCCTGAGGATGCCGTCTATGCCGAACTACTCTAAGTACGATGTGGGGTTAGTCACCCATGTCTTTCAGCTGAAGCTGTCTCAAGATAGGGATACTTCTAATTTGATCCGGCTGAAGGGTCTCCCAGTCCAGCCCCATGGGGCGAGAATACGAAGTCTTCGTTTCAATCACCGTTTCTGGAGTTACCACCCAATCCAGGGGCCAATCGTGGGCTTCCAGAGGCAAGGTTTCGTTGTCCACAACCTGTACATCATGGACGGTCGTGGCAATGGCAGTGTGGGGTTGCATCAGGCCGTGTTCCGCCAGCATGGCCAGTTCTAAATCTGCAAACCCCGCCCCTTTGCCTGTGCGTCCACCGTTTGGACTGGCAGCCACACAGCCAACGACCACCAGATCGATTGGCTCCATTTCCTCAAAGCTCACCAGTCTGCCGTAGATCAGAGCGCTGCGCATGGTGGCCGCCTTTTTGAGGGGAATGCCCTTCTCCGCCAGGGCTTCGGCGGTGAGTTCCACAAAGCACTTTTTGCGCTTCAGCTTGGGGACTGCCATGTACAGGCGCTTGCCGTCTTCCAGGGCATTCAGGCGAATTGCCGTCTGGGGCGAATCGGGGTTGCATTTGATGACTTTAGCCTCCTGCCAGATGGGCTGTTCCCTGAGTCGTGCCGCCGCCTGCTCGGCCCCTATAAAGTTAGGGATATGGCCGAAGGGAACTCGCCTGGTTAGCTTCTGGTCATGCAGGGTAGACCAGACCTGCTGGCGTAGAGCCTCTTTATGGGGGTTGCGACCACTCCAGGCGGTATCGTGACTTGCGCCCATTGACAAATTAATAGAGATTATATGGGTCATTCTAAAATGACCAGAAGCATTGGGCCGAGTTAAAGACAACCCGATCTACCCTCGGGCTTTTAGCCAGACGGGTAGATTGCCGGGTAAGGCCAAAAAGAAAGGGCAAATTAATGGGGCAGGAGGACGACGGTGCCAGGGCATTCTTTCCGCAAACGAGCGCGGCAGCATGAGCGCGATTGGTTCAAGGTCTTGTTTCGTCTGCGGGGGTCAGTTATCCCGGCGGTGCTACCCAGGGTGATTATCTGCTCTGCCTTTGCTCTGCTGATTGCGGTTCTACATGTGACAGGATGGCGGGTTTCGCTGCCGGTGCTGGGAGGGCTGGTGCCCAGTATTGTGCTGGGTTTGCTGCTGGTGTTTCGCACCAATACCGCCTATGAGCGATTTTGGGAGGGGCGCATTCTCTGGGGCACGGTGGTGAATACGGTGCGTAATTTGGCCCGGCAGATTTGGGTTGCGATCGCAGAAACCACCTCCGAAGACAAAGCCGCTAAAATTCGCACCATTCGCCTCCTGGCCGCCTTTGCTGTAGCCATGAAGCTGCATTTACGGGACGAACCTTGCGACCATGAACTGGCCCGCTTAGTTACCCCAGAGCAATTTGCAAAACTGCAGACCATGAATAATCCCCCCCTGGAAGTGGCCTTCTGGATTGCGGATTATCTCCAATCCCAGCGGGAACTCAGCAAGCTCAACACCTACCAACTCACCTCCTGCCTGAATTCCCTGGATAGTTTGGTAGATGCTTTGGGCGGCTGCGAACGGGTGCTTAAAACTCCGATTCCCCTGGCCTATTCCATTCATTTGAAGCAACTGCTGCTGCTGTACTGCCTGGCCCTGCCGTTTCAAATGGTGGGGGCTTTGGGCTGGGCTACCCCCTTCGTGGTTGCCCTGATCAGCTTTGCCGTGTTTGGCATCGAAGAAATTGGTATTGAAATCGAAAATCCCTTTGGTCATGACCCCAATGACCTGCCGCTGGATGCAATTTGCCACACCATGCAGCAGAATTTGGAAGACTTGATTTCTCTGTCTCCCAGTGTGGCGGCCCAGTTGCGGGAGCCAGTGGAGCCGTCTTTGAGGGCGTAGGGAGCAGGGAAGCAGGGGCGGATTGGGGCGTATATGCTTTAAGAAAGCTGACTCCTGGTGCTTCCCATTGACCCTCTCTTTAGATGAGGTGGAGAGTTACGGTGAGGGATGACCTCAAATATCCCCTTCCCCTTCAAACAGGGTTTCCAGGGGCATGGCGTCCACATCCATAGTTTCATTCAGGTAGCGGGCAACCACGTCCGACTGGCCGTGGGTAACGTAGACTGTCTCTGCCCCAGTATCCTTCACTGTTTGGATCAGGCTGGGCCAGTCGGCATGGTCTGACAACACAAAACCCCGTTCGTAGCCCCGCCGTCGTCTCGCACCGCGCACCGCCATCCAGCCCGAGGCAAAGGCGGTTTGGGGATGCTTGAACCGCTTCATCCAGCTGGAGCGGTGGCCGGAGGGCGGGGCCAGTACCAGTTCGCCCGTGTATTTGTGGTTGCGGGGCATCTCTGAGGTGGAGAGGGTGGGCAGCATTTGCACCCCCTGTTCTCGGTAAATCTCCGTCAGGGCCTGAATCGCACCGTGGACGTAGACGGGCCGGTCGGTAAACTGGGTCAGTTCTGCCAGAATCCGCTGGGCTTTGCCAAAGGCGTAGCAGAAGAGGATGGAAGCTCGCTCCTGGTCCCCCTGCCACCAGTCGTAGATGCGGCGGGCGGTTTCTGTGCCGGGGTCCCATCGGTAAATGGGCAGACCAAACGTCGCTTCGGTGATGAAGGTGTTGCAGGGCACCACCTCAAAGGGGGCACAGGATGGGTCGGCGCAGCGCTTGTAGTCTCCCGAAACAACCCACACCTCGTCTTTATGCTCAACCCGAATTTGGGCCGACCCCAGCACATGGCCTGCCGAGTGAAACGACACCCAGGTATCGCCCAGCTTCAGCTTTTCCCCGTATTGGACACCCTGGAGATCAATATCATTGCCTAACCGCTTGCGCAGAATGCCCTCAGAAACTGCCGTGGCGATGTAGTGGTCTGACCCCGACCGGGCATGGTCAGAATGGGCGTGGGTAACCAGAGCATTACCCACCGGACGCCAGGGGTCAATGAAGAAATCTCCTTTTTCGCAATACAGCCCTTCGGGCCGAACGGTAATTAAAGTCACAGGATGCAAAAGTAGGACTGGTTTAAAGTCTAAAGTTATTTCCAGGTCTGTACCGTCGGGCGGTCAACTCTGGCCAGTGAATGGCAAAATCGGAAGGAAGCATTTCAACCCCATCCCTGTTATGCAAAATGCCTCAGATCAGGCCCTCGTCGCCACCGTCGATGAAGTTTACAAAAGCCTGCTGCCTGACCTGAGAATCGAAAGTGTGCAGCCGTTTAACCCGGTGGTGGTGCACTTTTGTCCTCCTCCCTGGCGAGTGCTGGGTTCTGGCAACTACGCAACAGTCTTTTACCATCCGGCCTGGCCCGATCAGGTGATTAAAGTCTACGCACCCGGTCGCCCTGGCCTGACGGAAGAAGTGGAGGTGTACCGTCGGCTGGGAATTCATCCTGCCTTTTCCCAGTGTCTTTATGCCGGGGAAAATTTTCTCGTCCTCAAGCGTTTGTACGGTACTACCCTATATGACTGCCTCCATAAAGGTATCCCCATCCCTGAGCAGGTCATTCAGGATATTGACGACGCCCTGCACTATGCTCGCAGTCGAGGACTCTTTCCCCACGATGTCCATGGCCGTAACGTGATGATGATTAACCAGCGTGGGGTGGTTGTGGATGTATCTGATTTTCTGCACCAGGGACCTTGCAAAGCCTGGGACCATTTGAAAAAAGCCTATTACCGGCTGTATGCTCCCTTACTCAGGCCGTTGCGGTGGCGATACCCTTACTTTGTGCTGGATGGCGTGCGCCAGGTCTACCGCTGGTACCGCAAATTCACCCGTTGCTCCAGGATCATCCTCAGCTAAAATGTAGTACAGATTGCCTACCTAGACCAGGAGCAGGGATGACTCTGGACACCCAACGCCTTTCTGCCACCGAACTCACCGGGCGCATCCTCGACATGGCTCGCACCGGGGTCTACCGGCAGTCGGTTTTTGAGGCGTTTCGTTCGATGGCGACCCAGCGGCAAATTCGCGATGCCATTGCCCAGGCCAAGCAGTTTGGCCTTTATACTGTGTCTTCTTTGCGGGATGCAGAACTGGGCACCTACTATCAGGTAGAACCGGCTAAATACGAGTCCTTTCTGGAAGCCGCTAAAAATGGTCTTGCCCCCCAGAACTCTGACGATCTGGCTGATTACATGGTGCGCACCAATCAAGCCATTCGTACCATGCTGACGGCGGTGGCCAGTTGCACGGTGGGGTTAGGGCTGACGGGGGGATGGTGCCTTCTATCAGGGCAATTGCAGACCGGGCGGCTGCTCTGGCTGGGAGCCTTAGTGGCAGGCGGACTTTGGGGTGTGCAGCGCACCATTGCCAAGAGAGTCCTTTGAAACGCCAGATTCGATTCAGTAGCGCGCTCGCAGGCATGGGTCCTAAAGCTGCCCCTGCCAGGAGAGGTCCTGGGTGGCGGAATTTTCGCCCAGGGAGCGAATGGCGGTCAGGGTGATTCGGGCCTGGGTCCCACGACTGAAATGGCTCTGGCTGATGGGTAAACGGCCCACATTCAGGGTAAAGCGGTTGTTATCGACATTCACCAGTTCTGCCGGAATGATTTCGTCGTAACGGGTGATATAGCGTAGCCGTCGGTTTCCGCGAGGATCACCGCTACTGGTCTCCAGGGTGAGGCGAAATTGGGTATCCAGGTAGGCGGTTTCCCCAGCCAGGTCCAGCACGACGGCCTTGAGGTTAAAACCACTGCCTTCGGTACCGCCCCAGGCCAGGCGCGTGGCGTCGCTGGCCCGGACCACCGTGTTGATGGTCAAAATCATCTGATGATCATCAGTCTGCTGGGTAGCATAGTCTACCCAGAGTTGATCAGAAAACCGGGCAGTGAGTTGACCTGTTTCGTTGATTTCAGTGGTTAGCGCTGCATCAGAAAACAAGCTGGCGGGTTTTTCGGCCTGCCAGTTTAGGGCGACCTCCCCTTCGACGCGGCCAACATAGGCTTGATAGGTGGGGTTCACCACCGAGCCTGCCGCTAGCAAGGCATTTGCCCCGGTGCGGGTTTCCCATAAGTTGCGTGAAAGGGTGATGGGGCGACTGGCAAACTCCTGTAGCGTTAGGGTCTGGGTGGGGGTATCGCTGATCAGGGGCTCCAACTGGTTCACTAGCCTGAGCTGACCGTCCTGGCCGGTGGCACCATCTCTGCCGATAGATCCGTTGCTGCCATAGCGCCCGTCTCGACAGACGTAGCGTTCTCGGCGGCAGGAATAGTTGCTCTGGCCGGGAGTGCCGGTACAGGTTTCCACCTGCCAGTCCCGGAGATCACACCAGCAACCGGGAGCCCCCAGACCAGCCTGGCCACCGCGTCCACCGCGACCGCCCCGAGCATTCACCAGGATCTGTCGTAGATCAGCGCGATCCTGGTAATACACCATCAGGTTGCCGCCAGGTCCGCCGTTGCCGCCCGGGCCTCCATCGCCCCCATCGCCGCCATCGGGGGCCTGCAGGTCATAGCTCACTCCCCTTGGCTGACTACCGCAGCGGGGGCGTTGCCCATCTTCCCCCCGTTCGCCATCACTGCCATCGGTCCCGGCGAGATTTAGCGCGGCGGAAGTGCCGGTGACAGTCACCGTTTGGCTGCGGCCAGCCTGGCCATCGCGACCACTGCGACCATCGCGACCATCGCCACCGTCGCTACCGTAGCTGCGGGTTTCTGTGGCCCAGGCCCAAAGGGAGCACCCTCCCAGGGTTGGTACTGGCAACGCGTTCAAACCCAGTCCCACGGCTCCTGCCAGGGGTAACCAAACCAACCGTTTCATGCAAACTCCTGAAAACGTTAACTCTCTCGACGGAACACAAAGAGATTACCCGTCGCACCCCGGCCAAACCTCAGGTCTTCATCCAGGTAGGAGGTAATCCACAACGCTTCTCTCTTTAGAAAGTCCAGCACCGGAACGGTCAGTTTGGGCATAGTTAGTCCCCCAATACCCAGCAACCGGGTAGGCTGAATACTGAAGGCCCCAAAGCTAACGCTGGCGCTTTCGGCTTCTTCGTAGGGGTGCCAGATGCCCTTTGCGATCGCGGTAAACTCTCCCAACAGCGGAATCGATAACACTGCCCCATTCTCGGTTTCGATGGGGGCATCCTCGTTTTTCGTGAGATTTAGCCGCTGCCATACCCGCTGAATTTTTATCGGCATCAGCTTGCTGGGTTCGCTGATTGGGCGAGTAACCACAGTGCCCTGGGAGGCATACACCAACTTCCAGGAGCCGAGCAGCTTGGGTAGATAGGGCTCGCTCAGGGGTTCCTGAATTGGCGACAGGTCTTCTAAGTTGTGAATCAGCTGGTCAATGTCAGGATGCTGGGACGGCAACAGGGCATCCAGCGGATCCAGAAATTGAATGTGCTTGAGCAAGGTGGTCTTGAGGTTTGAGCGAGCAGCGGTAGTCAGGGACATTAGAACAGTAAACAGCAACGAACTTCAGAGGGTGAGGTCGAGGTAGGGAACCTCTAGCGGAGAGGCATGGCCCGTCCAGATCAAGCTGGGTCGTTGCCATCACGGCAGAACTCCCACTGCTGAACCTGGCCCAGGGGTTTAGTCTCCTCCTATTATTTAATGCCCTGGATTGGATTTAATTCAACATTAAGGGGCTTACATTTACAAATCACCTGAATTGTCCCAGGTCCGGCTCGAAATCTGTGGTTTCTCTGGGGAAATCCTCACCTGGTACCCTTAGTCAGGGTCTAAAGCGTTGATACTCCTACGAGCGCCCCGTTTCCATTGGGGGCGGTTGAATTTGGTTTGGGCATTAAGGGCTGGTGCGAATAGGACCGTTGTAAATGACCTCAAAGGTTTGATTGGGGCGCACCAATATCTCGGTTTCTATTGAAAAAGTAGGATTGCCGTTAATGTCAATATTTCCGGGTCGAAAGCCCTTAAACACAAAGGTTAGGGAACCGTCGTCGTTTAATACCAGTGGGGCCTGGCTGGTGGGTCCATGCATTGAGGCTTCAGCCACATAATTGCCCAGCCCTCCGTTTTCTGCTTCGGCGGCGCGACGGGCAATATTTCTGGCCCACAGTAAAAATATGGGATCTACGGTACTCAGGTCTTGCGGCTCGGTGCTGGCAGGGTCGGCAGTTTGGGCTTGGGTTACAGCCCCAGAAAAACCTATCAGGCAAAGGCCAAGGGCGAAAGCAAATACATAGCGCATGGGGTTACTTTTCCACCAGGACGAAGAGAAAACTCGTCAAAAAATTAACAAAATTAGCAGCCCAAACTGTGAAGGCTCAGAGGGTAGTGTCTGTGCTCGTCAATCTGGGCTTGACCCACTATACAAATCCAGTTCTGGTGATCAGGAATAGTTCTGTGCCAGTCATTAACCTTGTCCCCACCGAAAAGCGGAGCCTTGCTGGGTAAAAACACTTCTGGACTTGTATAAATCCAGGCAGACATGTTCGGCCTCAGCCTAACGACACTTCACCCGAATTGCAGCGTGTCCCAAATAGGGGATATGCTCTTCCAACTGTCCCCGTACCGTGGCGGCAAGTGCCTGACCTTCTTGGATAGAGCAGTCTCCAGGCAGCAGCAAATCCAGCTCTACATAAAGCCGATGCCCCAACCAACGGGCCCGAACGCCCTGGATAGCATCCGGTTGCATGCCATGCTCTGCGGCGTGGTAAATGGTTTCAATGACGTCGGGTTCTACGCCATCTAGCAGGCGGGTAAAAATGGTTTGGCCCGACTCCCACACAATTTTAAGCAGCACTCCAGTGATCACCAACCCAATCACTGGGTCGGCCCAGGCATAGCCCAGGGCTACCCCCACGGCGCTGCACAGAACCGCCAGGCTCACCAAGCCGTCGGCCATGGCGTGTTGACCATCAGCCACCAGGGCAGCACTATTAATTTCACGCCCAATCCGCATCCGAAACAGGGCCACCACCTCATTACCCACAAACCCAATACCGGCGGCAGCGGCCAGGGCTCCGAGATGATGCAGCGGTTGAGGATGGTAAAACCGCTCGATGGACTCGTAGGCGGTGATGATTGCGCTGATTAGAACAACGGCCACCACCGCCAGCCCGGCCAGGTCTTCCATACGACCGTAGCCATAGGCAAATCGCTCTGTCGGTTGGCGACGGCCAATCACAAAAGCGACCCCCAGGGGTAGTGCGGTTAAAGCATCTCCAATGTTATGAATCAGGTCGGCCAGCAGCGCCACACTGCCCGACAGCCAGAACACTACCCCCTGCAAACTGGCGGTCATGAGCAACCCTACCAGGGACCACTTCACGGCCCACAACCCTCGCTCTGATGTGGCGATGGAGGGGTCAATGGCACCATGGGTGTGGCTGTGGCTATGGTCATGGTGATGCCCGTGGTGATGCCCTCGGGCTGCCTGGGCAGCCGCCGCCTCATCAAAGGACTGCACAGGAATGGGGATTTGCGTCATGAGTGGAGCCTACCTAAACCGTATGCAGCAAAAATAGCCGATCTTGTCATGTTTGGGGGATAGTTGAGTGACTAGATCCAACGTCAAAGGGCGGCAACATCTATCCCAGGTCGTGCTTTTAGCGGACATAAGATAGCGGACGTAAGAATTTTTCGATTTGTTTCCCTATCTGGATGGATGACAGGCTGCTATGATCTAAGCGGATTAATTTGGGCCATGCATTATGACCTCCTTAGATTTTTCGCCCCAAGCCCATTCCGACATTCGCGTCGGGCTTGGACGGGTTTTAATCGTTGAAGATGAGGAGCTCATTCGCGAGACGGTGGCCCTCGGCCTGGCTGAAGAAGGTTTTGATATTTTAATTGCCGAAGACGGCATCAACGCCCTGGATATGTTGGTAGGTACCGCCGCTTCAAGCCGCACCATTCGCCCTAACATCGACATGGTGGTGCTTGATCTGATGCTGCCCGGCATGAATGGCCTTGACCTGTGTCGGTTACTGCGGCACCAGGGGATTGATGTACCCATCTTAATCTTGAGCGCGAAAGGAACTGAAACCGACCGGGTGGTTGGCCTTGAAATTGGGGCTGACGATTACCTGACCAAGCCCTTTGGCATGAGAGAACTGGTGGCCCGCTGTCGCGCCTTAATGCGTCGCCAGCGCGGCAACGAAAAGGCTGACCAGGGCTCGGTATTAAAGTTTGAAGAAATTACCCTGCACTCTCAAGAATGTCGAGTGTTTCTGCGGGGAGAAGAGGTCAACCTGTCCCCCAAAGAATTTCGCATCCTAGAGCTGTTCATGAGTCAACCCCGGCGGGTCTGGTCGCGGGATCAGATTATCGACCAGGTATGGGGCCATGACTTTATGGGCGATAATAAAACCGTAGATGTTCACATCCGCTGGATCCGTGAAAAATTAGAGGCCAATCCCAGTAATCCTGTATATCTGAAGACGGTACGCGGGTTTGGCTATCGGTTGGGGTAGAGTTAAGTTTTTGAAGTAACTACTCCGATTTAGTTTAATTTGAGCAACAAAGAAAAATCCTACCGGGTTTATCTTCTACGCTATAAGGTAGGACTTGATTAGTTGCAACCATGCCGCTTACAATTTTGCTTGCGGAAGACGACGAAGGAACCCGGCTCTCTATTTGTGATTATTTAGAGCTAGACGGGTACTCCGTGGTGATGGCCGCTAACGGCGAAGAAGCTCTACGTAAGGTGTTTGATGACCTGCCCCAGCTCATCATTACCGATATCGGGATGCCGTTTTTGGATGGCTACTCTTTGATTCGAAAGGTGCGTCAGCATCCTCCCTTTCGGCTATTGCCGGTGGTTTTTCTTACCGCCCACAATGAAACCCAGGATCGCATCAAGGGGTATCAGGTGGGCTGCGACGCCTACCTGCCCAAACCCTTTGAACTCCAGGAGATTGGCGCGATTGTGCGCAACCTGCTGGAGCGATCGCAGCTGATCCAGGCCGCCTGGATGCACCAGGTTGCCATGAATACCGCCCAGCAGCGGGCCATGCATCCCCATGCTGAACCCCCAGGGGCAGAATCTATCCCGGTGGCCGCTGGGGCTGTGGATACTCCCGACAATAACTTCACCTCCCGCGAACAAGATGTGCTGGTGCTGCTGTCTGACGGGCTGTCTAATGCCCAGATTGGCGACAAGCTCTACCTCAGCCCGCGAACCGTCGAGAAATATGTCAGCAGCCTGTTTCGCAAGACCGACACCAGCAACCGGGCCGAACTGCTGAAATTTGCGTTACATCATCACTTAGTCAACTGAAGGTGTAGTCAATCAGGTCAGCCCAGGGGTAAGTGCAGGGTAAAGCAACTCCCCTGACTGGGTTGACTCTCGACTTCGATACTGCCGCCGTGTAGTTCGGCAATGTGTTTTGCCATCACGAGCCCTAGCCCGGTGCCAAAATACTGCCGGTTCAGGCTGCTATCAATTTGTACAAAGGTTTGAAATAGTCGGGTTCGATCGGTGGGGGCAATGCCGATGCCGGTATCGACCACAGAAATTGAAATGACCTGTTGTCTGGGCTTGTCAGTTCCCCCGTCGGACAGGGTGACCCGTAGCTCTACCTGGCCTCCTTCGGGAGTAAATTTGATGGCGTTGTCTAGCAGGTTAATTAACGCCTGCCTCAGCCGTAATTCGTCGCCTTTTAGGGTTGTGGCCCTGGCGTCGAGGCAAGTCTTGAGCTCAATGTGCTTTTGCAGGGCCTGCTGACGTACATACACCAGACTGTCTTCACAGAGTTTGGCGACAGACACCGGGTTCAGGTGCAGTTCAATTTTTCCGGCCTCGATCTTGGCAAAATCTAACAGGTTATTGATCAGTTCCAGCAGATGACGGGCACTGCGCTCCACAATGTTGAGGGAACGATGCTGACGCTCGCTCAGAGGGCCATAGACCTCGCGGCTGAGGGCCTGGGTCATGCCCAAAATTGAGCTGAGGGGAGTGCGTAGCTCGTGGCTCATATTGGCCAGAAATTCATCTTTCAGGCGGGTGGCACGGGCCAGTTCCCGGTTGGCCAGGGCCAGGTTTTCGTTGCTCTGGCAGAGCTGGGTTTCCATCTGCTTGCGGTCGGTAATGTCTTCGTAGACCCCCAGCACGCCAATGATTTCTCCGGCAGCATCGCGCAGGGGCATTTTAGTGGTGTGCAGCCAGCGATAAACGTTACCTACTTTGGTAATGGGTTCTTCAATGTTGAGTTTGGGCTGGCCCGATACCATTACCGCCTGGTCGTCTGCCCGGTAGCGGGGGGCTTCAGCCCGCCAGGGCAGATCAAAATCTGTTTTGCCCACAATGTCGGCCACAGACGCTAGCCCGGCATCATCCAGCATTTGCTGGTTGCAGCCCAAAAACCGGCACTGGCGATCTTTCCAAAAAATGGCCAGGGGTAGGGTATCCAGCACCAGCTTTAGCAGAGTCTGGCTTTCCTGCAGGGCCTGTTCGACGGAATGGTTGAGGGCCTCCAGGGCATCGGTAGCCCGCTGTCGCTCCAGCTCTGCCGCCGCCCGAGAGGCAAAAATACGCAGCACCGTTTCCATGTGCTCTACGTTGGTCAGGGGTTTGGTATCGAGCAGACAGAGGTTGCCGATGATCTCTCCGTAGCGGTTTTTCATGGCCACCCCCAGATAGCTCTCTACTTTTAGGGCGACCAGGTCTTGATCGCTGGGGAATGACTGCTGCACCGCCACGGGGCAGGCATAGACTCCCTCCTGTAGGGATAACTCGCAGGGGGTATTGAAATAGGGGTAGCTGTAGTTGGGTTGGAGGGTGTTGTGGGACCAGTAGGCCAGGGTCTTTAACTGGTCACCAACTAATTCGGTAACCAGGGCATGGCTGACCCCCAGGGCTCTGGCCACCTGCTCTACAAAGGTAGGAAAAAACTCTTGACCGGTTACTGCCGCAGTTCCCACCATCAAGCTATGGAAAGAGACCTGATTTGCCTGGCTGGTCTGCTCCATGCGCCTGATGTCAGTCATATCGTGGCCAACGGTGCCTAAGCCAATGGGCTCGCCGGTCTGAGGATGGCGCACCAGGGTAGAGTTAAACAGCACCGGAATTGCCTCCCCGGTTTGAAAGTGCCGCATGTCTAACTCCCCCCGCCAGGCGCCATCGCTGGCGATGGTGGGCAGCATATTGTGCTTGAGCTGCTCAACCCCGTCTGCAAAGAAGTAATCAGCAATGGTTGTCTGCTGCACCGTCTGCAGGTTCTCTAACCCCACCAGCTGGCGACCACACTCATTGACGAAGATGAGCTGGCCATCCATATCCGCCAGGGCGATGAAGTCGGTGCTGCTTTCAATCAGAGCGGCTAACTTCTCAGGGGAAGCGGCAGCGGTCTGCGATTCACGGCCCACCGGTTGTGAAGCCTGAGAGATTTGCCCCGTCGCCACCCACAGGGGCTGATTCCCCTGGGGAATGGGGAGGGGTTTGAAGGTCCAGGTAAGGGAGAGGGGTTGCCCGGTTTTGGCGGACCAGGCCATTGCCAGGCTATTGGGGGCCTGATGGCTGGCCAGAGGGGCTAAAGCAGCCCTCAGAGTAGATTGGTCAGCAATGGCCAGTTGCCACAAAAACTGCTGTTGGAGGTCTTGCAGGCCGTAGCCCGTCAGGTCGTGCAGGGCCTGGTTACTGTGCAGAATTTTAGCCTGGGGCGTGAGCAAGAGCAGGGGGGCTGCGATCGCATCCATCCAGTCCGTTGTCAATTGCTCAAACGGGGAGGGCTGCTGTTGCCCTTGTAAGCCGCGATTGACTTTACCCGCCCGAGAGGTCATGCTTTACCAAAATTACGACAGGGTAGGAGGGATGACCGGGGGCTAACTCTACCGTTTCATAGGAGCATTCATAGGAGAGGAGCCTTCATAGGAACCCTCCCCCTCCCCTGCAAGAACCTGGTCTGGGACAGGGGTAGCCATCATCACAACCGCCCTAATTCGCCACTATAACGAACGGTCACTTCTTCTACGGCAGGCAGAAGCAATTTCTAAAGTTTTGCATAACAAAACTTAGTCAAACGCTACAGAGCACCGGTTTGAAAATGGTCAACGTTAGTCTCGCAAGCTCAAAACCACCTTACCCGTAGGATGGGTACCCAAATAGTCATAAGCTTCGCCCACCGCTGCCAGGGGAAAGGTTTTGCTCAGCAGTACCTTCACTTTCCCGGCATCTAGCCATTTAGCGCACTGCTTGAGGATGCGTGCCTGGTAAAGCAGCCCTTCTCGCTGGTGCTGCAACCGAGGAGTCAGGGTGAGTGCAAAACTTACCCGCAGGTTCCGCTGTCGAGCGGTGTTCCAGTCGGTTTCGGGCAGGGCAGAGTGCAGCGTCACCACATCCCCGTACTGGCGCACCGCCTGAAAGGTTTGAGACAGGGTCGGCTCTCCCACCGTGTCCAAAGCCACATCTACCCCCTGGCCCTGGGTCCAGTGGTTGACGCCATCCACAAAATTCATGCGGTTGTAGTAAACGCAGTGGTCAGCTCCCAACATTCCTGCCTGGTGGGCCTTAGCTTCTGAGCTAATGGTGGTGCACACCAGAGCATCCTTGAGTTTGGCCATTTGGATGGCAATGTGGCCTACGCCGCCCGTACCGCCGTGAATCAAAACTTTTTGCCCCGGCCTCAGCCTGGCCCTGTCAAACAGCGCCTCCCAGGCCGTAATCAGCACCAGGGGAGCCGCCGCCGCTGCCTCAAAAGTAAGGCAGACAGGCTTGGTCGCCGCTAGCTGTTCATTGATCACTACATATTCGCCGTAGGTGCCAGTGAGTCCTCCCAAGCCGCCGTGGCAGAAATAGACTGCATCCCCCACGCTAAAGTGGCGCACCCCGGCCCCTACCGCTTCGATGACGCCCGCCCCATCCATACCCAGAATCATGGGGGCACCCTGATCCAGATAAGGTCCCCGCTGGTGAATTTTAGTATCCACCGGGTTAATGCCTGCCGCCATCACCCGAATCAGTAAATCCGCAGGCTGCTGAATTTGCGGCTGTGGTAACTCCTGCACCCGCAGCGCTTCCCCTGCCGATGTCATCACCACGGCCCGCATGAACAAACTTTCCTAACCTGTAGGTCTCTGACAGTCATAGTAAATGGCACAGGGGACGGACTTAAAGGGGGGAGGGGTTTTTAGGATGGAGGGTGGGGAGTGGGGAATAGGGAATAGGGAATGGGGAATAGGGAATAGGGAATAGGGAATAGGGAATAGGGAATAGGGAATAGGGAATAGGGAATAGGGAATAGGGAATAGGGAATAGGGAATAGGGAATAGGGAATAGGGAATAGGGAATAGGGAATAGGGAATGGGGAATGGGGTTGGTGTCAATGGGTTTTGAGTTTTGAGTTGAGAGTTTTAAGTTGAGAGTTTTGAGTTGAGAGTTTTAAGTTGAGAGTTTTAAGTTGAGAGTTTTAAGTTGAGAGACAAATTTTAGGTTGATCAGTTTTTTGTGTGAGAGCTATACCAGGTCCAGGTCAAAATCTGTAGCTTTCCTTTAGACAAAACTCCACTTCTGGACTTGGATAAGGTTTAACAAATAACTCAGTCAAGATTTTTACCAATCCTGTAGGGCAGGGGTCTCGCCTGCTTAACCGGCACAGGCAGGATGCCTTTCCTGGGCAATTCTGAATACTCCTGCCAATTCAAAACTCAAAACTCAAAACTTAAAACTTAAAACTCAAAACTTAAAACTAGGCACTTAAACCCCTTGCATCACTTAACATTACAATGCTGCAGAATGGAGCTAACGATGAAAAGCCTACTGAATTTGACCAAAACCCATCTGCTGTTGTTAGCTTTGCTGGGTATTGCGGCTTGTGGAGGACCTACGACTACAGCACCCGATACCGGTAACGCTACCGGTGACGATGTCACTGAGGTTCCTGGTGAGGATGTAAAGCCAGGGGAAGAAACCTCTGATGGTCCCCAAGACGCAGACAGCGGCGAGCAGGTTGCCAAAGACTACACTGTTATTCCGGGGGAACGGGTCGGGCCGGTTACTCCTGAGACCAGCCGAGCAGACCTGGCGGAACTCTACGGCGAAGATAAGCTTGAAGACCAGCCTATCGGCATGGGTGAGGGCACAACAGAACCGGGAACGCTGGTAAATCTGGGACCGGATCAGCAGTTCGCCATCGTCTGGCGGGATGCGGCCCAAACGGAACCGCTTTTAGCAAAAGCCTTTGGCCCCACCTGGCAAACGCCGGAAGGTCTGGGCGTTGGCGTTCCCTATGCGACTGTGAAGTCGGTATTGGGGAACTTTCAGCTTTATGGCTTCGCCTGGGACTATGAGGGCAGCCTGGTGCTGGAAGGTAGCAATCTTGATAAATACTACGGCGATCTGCTGCTGCGGGTGCGTCCGTCTCAGGAGGCGGTAGAAGCTCACCCGAAGGAATACCAGGCGGTAATGGGGGATGCCCTGTTTGCCGGGGATGACCCTAATCTGGAACCGCTGGATATTCAGGTTTATGAGATGACGGTGTATCTCAACCCGTTAGCAGAGGAGTAGGTAATCGAGGGGTAAGCAGTTATATTAGTAGGCAAATTCTTCCAGCAAAATTTGATTCCCCTATGGCCACTCAACCCCTCAGCGTTTTTATTTCCTACTCCCATCGGGATGAAGAACTAAAAAAAGAGTTAGAGGATCATCTCGCCCTGCTCAAACACCAGAGAAAAATCAAGCCCTGGCAGGATCGAGATATTGAACCCGGCACAGAGTGGAACCGGCAAATTCGTGAAGCCCTCGATAATGCCGATATTATTTTGCTGTTAATTAGTCCTCGTTTCATTGCATCGCCATTTTGCTATAGCAAAGAAATGGAACGGGCGATGATGCGGCACCGCAACGGAGACGCCAGGGTCATTCCCATTATTTTGACCCCAACAGACTGGAAGGGTGCCCCCTTCGATAAGCTGCAGGTTGTGCCCAAAGATGGCAAACCAGTGATTGAGTGGCCTAGCAAAGATGCAGCTTTTGTCGATGTTGTGAAGGGGATTCGCCGAGCGGTAGACAGCCTGGCCCCCGCAGAACCCGATGACGATGACGGGGGATGGGATACTCCCCCTAAGCCTAAAAATACAGCAGCTTCGTGGGGTTCGTCGGCAAGTAATACACTGGCAACGGGTCGAGATCGGGGGCAGTTGTTTCAAGACCTGATTGATTTACCGGGTCCCCAGTTTGAACAAGTTTTATTTACCCTAAATCCTCCCCGAGGCAACGTTCCTGATGCATCGGCGGCTCAAGCAAGTCGGGTGATGGCCCTGTTGCAGTGGGCTGATAGCAATATTGGCCCCGGTTTGGGTGAGGTAGATAACGTATTCAATAGACTTTTCAGGTAGCCCCTTCATCGCCAGGTGGCACGAAACCGAAGGGGCAAACACCCGTGCCGTTGTGGGGGGTACCAGATATTCCGCCCCACTTTTTGGACCGCACCGATGAGCTGAACGGCCTGCGGCAAAAAATTCTGGGCGATGCCGGTTCCGTTGGCATCTTCGGCCTACAGGGCATGGGCGGCATTGGCAAAACGGTGCTGGCCAACGCCCTGGCGCGGGATGAGCAGGTACAGGCCCGTTTTCCGGATGGAGTGTACTGGGTCACGGTGGGCATTGAACCGATGCTGACCCGCCAGCAGGGCAGGTTGGCAGAAGCCGTCAGCGGCGAGAAACCCAGCATTACCGATGTGCAGCAGGGCAAAGACTGCCTGCGCCAGTGCTTTGCCGGTAAGCAAGCCCTGCTAATTCTGGATGACCTGTGGAACACCGCCGATGCCAAAGCCTTTGCCGCCCTGGATGAGGGCAGTCGCCTGCTGCTGACCACCTGAGGCCGGGAAATTCTCACTGTTTTGGGAGCAGACGAACACAGGCTGGGGCTGCTGGATGAACCCCAGTCTCTGGCGCTACTGGCTGACTGGTCGGGCTGTCCGGTAGAGTCTTTAGACGATGCAGCCAAAGCCGTTGCCCAGGAATGCGGCAATTTGCCCAGGGGCGATGTATTCGGCCATTTAATTTTGGTGGAGAGGCCAATACCTTGCCCGAATGCATCGCTCCTACAACCGGGATATTGGTGCAGAACGATTTTTCATCGGTCCTCAACGATTTTTCATCGGTCCCCAACGATTTTTCATCGGTCCCCAACGATTTTTCATTGGTCCCCAACGATTTTTCATCGGTCCCCAACGATTTTTCATCGGTCCCCAATGATTTTTCATCGGTCCCCAATGATTTTTCATCGGTCCCCAATGATTTTTCATCGGTCCTCAACGATTTTTCATCGGTCCCCAACGATTTTTCATTGGTCCTCAACGATTTTTCATCGGTCCCCAACGATTTTTCACCGATGCAGAATGATTTTGGGTGAGAGTGTTCTGATTTTTGTGTAAGGGCCAATCAGCCGATGAATCAAGTTTTCTGCAAGCCTTGTAGGGCAGGCGTCTCGCCTGCTCAGCTGGGACAGGCAGGATGCCTATCCCACAAGATGCCGAACACTCCCGGCGCAACGGTTCCCGCGTGGTTTTGAAGAATGTTGGGTTGCGACAAAACGTTTCCCCCACCGTTCCAAGGGATTCTCGGCGGGAGACATTCTGTAGGGGCGATGCATTTGGCCCTTTAACCCTGGTAAAGCAGCCAAACCTTTGCCCGAATGCATCGCCCCTACGACCACGCCGTTGATTATTCTGCGGTCGTATCGCCCTCTTCCTCGGGGGCATCTGCGGCAGGGGTAGCCTCTGCTTCGGGAGTATCTGTAGCCTCAGGTGCTGCCGGGTCTGCAGCTTCGGGTTCTTCGGGGGCTGCCGGGTCTGCAGCTTCGTCTTCTTCGTCTTCTTCGTCTTCTTCGGGTTCTTCGGGTTCTTCGGGGGCTGGCGGGTCCGCAGCTTCGTCTTCTTCGGGTTCCTCTGTGGCCTCGCCCTCGACAGTATCGGCGGATTCTTCTTCCACGGCAGCTTCTACGGGCTGCTTCCACTCCTCCACCGGGCGGTTAATGCCGTTAGCCACATCCTCAGAGACCACCAGCACCGCTATCTCCTCCGTGGCATCGGCGGCGGGGGGCCAGGTTTCGGGGTCGATGACGGCATAGCGGGCGTTACCGCTGAAGTCTGGCCCCCCCAGCAGCAGGCGATGTTCGGTGCCATCCTCCAGGGTGACGGTGACCGTTCCGGCGGGGTCTGATAAGCCGAAATCTTCCACTTCGCCGGGCTGCATGGTCACCCTTTGCAGGGGAGAGTCGGTATTCAGGCGGCTGAGCAGATAGGCCACAGCACCCGGTTCGGCGGGGCTGGTTTCTGGCTGGGTCATCTGCCAGTTGCCTGCGTCGTCTTTTTCAAACACCAGGGTTTCGCCGTCGCGCTCTACCTGCAGCCGGGTGACGGCAGTCTCCTCAAAGGGAAAGATGGGTTCCCCGGTGCCCTCCACCTCTGCGGTTTGGGGAGTGCTGCCCCGCTGGGATTCGGCAATTAGCACACCGGCCCCCAGCAGCAGCGCCACCCCCACCAGCACTACCGTACTGCGTTTAAGTTTCATCGTTGCGCACCTCCTACCGGCGTTTCAGCCACATCACCAGGGCCAGGGCAAAGCCCACCACCGGCAACACCAGTAGCGAGAAAATGCCCAGACCAATCTGCTGCTGCACCGTCATCACAATGCGGCGGTTGGTCACTTCCTTGGGGCGAATGGACAGGGCGGCATCGTTTTGCTGCCCCAGCCAGTTCACCGCATTGAGGAAGACATCCCCGTTGAGCTGCTGGTCAAACAGGCCATCTGTGGCAAAGGTGGAGTTGCCAATTACCACCATGCGAGCCTCTTGAGGGGGCGCGTCTGGATTTTCGGTCTCCGCTGCGGCCCCCTGCACCGGGCGGCTGAGGGCAACTCCCAGGGGGTAAGGACCGGTGGGTGCCGCTTCCTGGTCAAACTCCAGCTCCCCTGCTTCGGTGACAGCCTCGGCCCGGCTCTGGGGGTTGCTTTCCAGAATGGTCGTTGCCGTCACGTTGGGCACTTCCTCCACATTCACCGGACGCACCAGGGGGAAGAACGACCGTCCACCGCCGAAGTCGCTGGTGATGGGGTGGTCGGGGTAATCTGTCACCAGGGGAGTGGCAGGCCCCAGCCCCACCAGCTGCCCGGTGCCAGAGGTATCCAGCACGATGCGGTCATCCAGGGTAACGCCCCAGTCATCCAGCAGGCTGCCCAGGCGGGGGCTGGTGCGGGGGTCGATCAGCAGCATCAGGCTACCGCCGTTGTTCAGATATTCCTGCAGGGCCTGCACTTCGGCATCAAAGAACTCTTCCGCCGGGCCAGCCACCACTACCAGGCTGGCGTTTTCGGGTACCGAGCCAGTGGCGGCCAGGTCCAGGGGTTCCACGGTGTAGCCCTGTTCCTGTAGGGCGTTGGCGGCCTGCATAAAGCCAGTTTCAGACCCATCGATGGGGAACTCCCGGTGCCCCTGGGTAAAGTACACCGTCAGCGACGCTTCGCTGGCCATCTGGTTAAGGGCGTTGGTAATCACCCGCTCAGAGAGCCGCTCCTCGGGGCCAATGTTCTGCAAAAACTTCTGGTTCTCGCCAGTATCCAGATACACCGAGCCGGTCTGGGTGGCACCAAATTCCTGGGCCTTGCGGGGGTTGTCGTAGGGGTTAACGTACTCGTAGGTGAACTGGTCTCCCTGGCGCTGGTAGCTTTCCAGCAGTTGGCGGTCCTGGCTGTTGGGCAGGGCATCGAAAATCACCAGCTCTACGGGTGCTTCCAGGGTTTGGACGACCTCCTGGGATTGGGGAGCCAGGGTGAAGATCTGGTTTTCGGTCAGGTCCAGGCGGCTGGAGTAGCGCACCGCCAGAAAGTTGACCAGGCCCAAAATTACCAGCACCGCAAGGGTAGCTACCAGGGCGTTGGCCCCGGCTTCGGTAGAGCGCTGAGACCAGAACCGGCCCTGGCCATACTCGCTAAAGCCCAGCCCCACAACCAGTAGGCCAATGCCCCCAATCAGCAGGCCCGCAGGCAGGGGAGTCCACCCCGCCACCAGCCCGGCCAGTAGCCCGGCGGTGACCAGGGCCAGGCCGGGCAGGGCGAGATATTTCACATATTTCTGATAGACGGCAATGGATTTCATCTCTGCCCCCCTAAGACTGCTGGAATCGTAAGGTTTCTACGGATTGGGCGGTGAGGTACAGCCCCAGCACAATGTAGCTGAGAAACAGCACCAGCCCGGCGGTGTCAAAAATGCCTTCGGTAAAGTCGGTGAAGTGGCGCAGCAGAGAGAGATGACCTACGGCGTCTCCCAGAGCACCGGGCAGCCCCTGAGCCAGGGCATCAATCAGCCACAGAAAGAGAATCAGGGCGAAGGTCATGATCGCGGCTAGTACAGTGCTGCCGGTAAGGGAGGAGATGAACATTCCCAAAGAGAGAATGCTGGCGGCTAGGAGCACCAAACCCACATGGGAGAGGAGAAACACGCCGGACCCGGTGGGGGGATCTGCCGCCCCGATGACCACCGCCTGGCACACCATCAGCGGCAAAATCATGGCGATGTAAAAGGTAATCACCGCCAGCAGCTTGCCCAGGGCCACCGCCCAGTTGGTAATGGGGGAAGTGGCCAGCAGCTCCAGGGTGCCCTGCTTGCGCTCGTCGGCGTAAAGCCCCATGGACAACATGGGCAGGATGAACATAGACAGGGAACCTAACAGCCCCACGTAGGCTTTGTTGAATTCGTAGGCCACATCTACATTGGGGGGGGGAAAGCCCATTTGCTGAGCCTGGTCGGCCATGGCGGCCTGGGCGATGATGCCCTGCTCTCCCAGCAAAATGGCGACGAGAAAGAAGCCGCCCAGTAGCCAGAACACCCCGGCAATGACGTAGGCCAGGGGCGAGGCAAAGTAGCTCTGCAGCTCTCGCTGGTAGATGGCCAGGATGTTTTTTAGCACGATGCCCATGGGTGGTTTACCTCTTGAGGGGGTAGGGAGTAGGGATTAGGGAATGGGGAATAGGGATTAGGGAGTAGGGATTAGGGAATGGGGAATGGGGTGTTTTAACTTAAAGGATATTTAACTGGGATTCTTTCTGTTGGGTAGAAGGACAGAGACGGCTATGTTGAGCGGAGCGGAGCGGAGTCAAAACATCTTGAGTGCTGACTGGATAGTTATTTGCTTGGAGTATTCTCAGAAAAATTCAGATTGCTCTGATTGCTCTTGGGCAGGGCTTTCGGCTGAATCCGTTTCGATGGGCTTTTCGACGGCGGGGGCTGCTTCTGCCTCAATGGGGGAATCATTGTCAATTGCTGCTGCCGCTGCCGCTGCTGCGTCTGGCTCCGTTGTGGTCAGGTTGAGGAAGACGTCTTCCATGGTGGCGCGGTGGCGCTGGAGTTCGTGCAGCTCCAGGCCGGCATTGACAATGGCGGCGGCGATCGCACTGCCAATTTCCTGCCCGGTTTCCCCGCTCACCCGCAGTCGGTGGTGGTGTTCGGGGCTATGCTCAACCTGCAGATCGGTAACCTGGCGAACGTCTGGCATGTCCGTCAGCAGTGCTCTGGCCTTGTCGGGGTCGCCTTTGATTTCTACTTCGTAGGAGGTGCCTCCGGCCAGGCGGGAGGAGAGGTTTTCGGGGGTGTCGGTGGCTACAACCCGGCCCCGGTTGATGATGGTGACGCGATCGCAGGTCATACTCACCTCCGGCAGAATGTGGGTCGAGAGGATGATGGTATGGCTTCCGGCCAGGCTTTTGATCAGCTGCCGCACTTCGTTAATCTGGCGCGGGTCCAGGCCCACGGTGGGTTCGTCCAGAATAATTACCGGCGGGTCGTGGATGATGGCCTGGGCAATGCCCACCCGCTGCCGGTAGCCCTTCGACAGCTTGCGGATGAGCACATTGCGCTTGTCTATCAGGCCGCAGCGTTCCATGGAAATCTCGGTCCGTCGCTGGCGCGCATCTGCCGGGACTCCCTTAATGCGGCCTACAAAATTGAGAAAGCCTGCCACGGTCATTTCGGGATATAGGGGCGGCGATTCGGGCAAATAGCCAATGCGCTGCCGCACCGCCATGGAATCGGAGTGGACATCGTACCCGGCCACCCGCGCCGTGCCCTGGGAGGCGGGCAGGTATCCGGCCAGGATACGCATGGTGGTGGTTTTACCCGCGCCGTTAGGTCCCAAAAAACCCAGGATCTCCCCTGGCTCTGCCGCAAAGGTGACATCCTGAATGGCCGTGGTTGACCCGTAGACCTTGCCTAAATGTTCAACTTCAATCATGGGTCGCCATCACAATGTTTGCCGGTAGATATCTTAGTGATTAAACCTTGTCCAAGTCCAGGTGTGGAGTTTTGCTTTAGAGAAAACTCCAGATTGCGAGCTGGGCTTGGTTTACCACTCTACTTAGCACTAGTTAATTTGAGAAGAGGAGATGTGAAGAATAAATATGTGGCCTAGTAGAACCAGGGTAGAAACTCCGAAAAGCCAGGTGGCTGCGGATCATACGAGTGCTGCCAGCCCAGGGTGAAGACCAGGGGCCGAAAGGGCGACTATTTCTAACCCGATTAAAGACATCCGTAGAAACACTGAAACCATTGCTAGAGCTGAAATACGGCGGTTTTGAGGGCGTGTATCGAAATGTCAAAAAAAACGGATGCTTGTCGAACCGTAGCATACGATACAGATATAGAGAAAAGCTTCTCTATCGCAAGGCCATCAGCTAAGTTTTGACTCAACGAACTTTCCGCCGATGGGCCTGACAAAAATCGTTCATCTCCACTGCTATGCGATGGCAATCCCACCCGGCAGGGAGACGGAAGTAGGGGGCACCCCCGAAGGAACGCGCCTCGATCGAATGCTTAGTCGCTTCCAGGAGGCGAAATCATGAAACTTACCTATCGCGGCGTCAGCTACGACTACACGCCCAACCCAGTTCCCCAGAAAGGTTCAGTTATTGGCACCGGTACCTATCGCGGTGCAGCGGTTACGTTCAACGCTCTGGCCGAGCAACCCCCTCAGCCGGCGGCTGATTTGGTCTGGCGCGGTGTTCCCTATCGGGCGGGTGCCCCTGCTGCCGTTGCCGCCCCAGTGGTTGAAATTTTGGTTGCCGCCCCAGTGGTTGCAGAACCTGCCGCCCCAGGGACTGCCGTTGCAGAAACCAGCACCGGCGTGATTGACATGGCCCGGAATCTGTTCATTCGCCATCACCAGCGGATGCGCAGACGGGAACAGGGTATGATGGTGCGCCTGGCCGCTGAAGTGGGCATTCCTGTCGAAGATGCCGCCCATTACGAAAGCCACATTCAGGGGAAACTGCCCCACGACTTTTCTGGTTATGACCGTAGCTCTACGGCCATGAGCTAAGCCATAGCTCCGGTGAGACCGGGGCACCGTTTGCCGCGATAAGGCCCATGGCCTGATGCATAGTCCCTCTGGATGCCCCTGGGACTCGCCACGCATCGGGCCATTTTTCTGTGTTTTGCTTTATCCTGCCGATTCAGCCACTCCGGCAGACGTGGGGCAAAAACTCGGGGGTAATGCCGATGCCGGTGTCGGTAATGGTGATTTGGGCTGGAGCCTCCTCGCCCAGCCAACGCCTGACGCTAAACCTGGCAATGGTTACGGTAGAGTTCATCTTCATCCAGCCGAGCATCCCCGTTTTCATCCCAACCGGCGTAGAAGCTCTGGTGGTCCAGGTTTCTACAGTGGTGTGGTTGCTTAAGCGCTCCTCTGCCTGCGCCTTTTTGCCTTGGAGTAGAAATACCTCGATTAGCCTTGAACTCATGGTCTGGCTAGTTTGCTCCCGCTTGGGTCTTTACCATGGTGCAGTCAGACCCTGCGGAAAGGAGGGCACCACAGACAGAGAGTTCCCTGAAGCCAGCTTCCCCCTGGTAAGGAAAAAGCATCCCTGCAGTATCGATCAGGGATGCTTACTATCAGGGTGCATTAGCCATTAGAGTTCCCCGATTGAGAGGGCTTCGAACAATTTTGCCCAACAATGAAAATCTTTGTGGGGCTGCCTCTATTTGTAGGGTAATGCCCTATCATCAAAACCCGTAGAGCACCACAGGTAGACTACCCCCGTGACTTCTGACTACCAACCCTCCCTGCTGTCTGATGCCGAACAACGGGCCGCTGATTTGTCCTGGGCCTACAACCGCTCTACAGGGTCAGCCATGCCCCTGGCCGAACTGCAAACCTGGAAGCAGCGGGTGGCTCAGTTTCAGCAGCAGGTGCGATCCACTCCGGCTGCGGCGCAGGGGTCTTTATTTGCTGGACTCTCAGAGCCTTCTCCTGCCGAGACCATTGACCCTTTTACCCTGCCGCCCCAAAATGCCGAGTTCTGGCGCGGGCAGTGTCAAGAATCGGGGGTACCGGCTCTTTATTTTGTGGTGGACTACGAAGCCAATGTGCTGCTCTACGTTGGCGAAACCATTAAGTCAAACCAGCGCTGGAAGGGCGTTCACGACTGCAAACGCTATATTCTCAACTATGTCGAAGCCCATCGGGTCCACCAGGCGACGGCAACGGTGAATATCGGCTTCTGGCCCCATGCCGCCGCCGACCGCAAAGCCCGACAGACCCTGGAATCAAAACTGATTTATAAGTGGCGCTCGCCCTTCAACAAAGAAAACTGGAGCTTTTGGAGTACCCCATTTGTTGGCGGCAAGGCCTAGTAGGGGCGAAGCATCTGGACGAAACCTTTGTGGGTAGCACGTCAATTTCCTACCAGATGCTTCGCCCCTACGGTTTGTGATCTCGGCCTAGCGTCGCACGCGCCCAGTAAAGCCCGACGACTTAAACTGCTCTAGCTTCAGGGGCTCGGGCTGGTTGGCCGCGACCGAAATGCGCAGTTCAAAGTCGCTTTCCCCAGGGGGCACTTCAGGAATGGAGCCCAGGCGGGTGCGGTTCTGCATCACCGGGTTGTCGTTGGCGTCGTAGATGCGGCCAAAAATATCGGCATTTACCACGGGTTTGCCGGAGCGGTTAATGGCCTTGCCCGTAATCAGGTAGCAGTTAGCCTGCTGAATGGAACCGGGGGTGACCATGCCTTCGGCATATTCTTCCGGACACTGGGTGTAGCCCAAGTCCGTTAACTCAATTTGGGTCAGAGCCTGGGCCGTGAGTCCAACACCGCTGAAGAACCATATGACAGCAATCAAAATACTGGTAATCAGTCCGCGTAATGCCATTGCTGCCTCCTTCGGATCAGGAATCATCGCCTTTAACAGCTTATCGTGTCGTGGGGTGGGAGGCAGGGATCTCCCGGTTAAGGGCTATTGAAGGCGGAGGGCAACAACATGCTCTGGGTTTGTTGAAGGGGGAACAGGTGACAGGGAACAGGTGGCAGGGAACAGGTGACAGGTGACAGGTGACAGGGAATAGGGAACAGGTGACAGGGAACAGGTGATAGGGAACAGGTGACAGGTGACAGGGAATAGGGAACAGGGAACAGGTGACAGGGAACAGTTTTTATATGAAAGTTCTGCGTAGTTTCACCTGAAAAAATGCCTGACCCTGACAACAATTTGCCTCCCCTCGCTATACTGTCGTTTGGCTTGTTTCATGGTCACTGCTTATGGAGTCTCACCGACTCGTTCTGGCTGGACTGAGTGCCCTCAGTGCCCTGGTTATCACCACTCCGGCTGAGGCTGCAACCCTGCAGTACTGGTGGTTCGACGCTGAGGCTAATCAGCTCGTATTTACTACCGACTCGGGAGTGCAGCCCAGGGCTCAAATGTTGTTCAACCCCACCCGCATTGTGGTGGATCTGCCCAATACTCGCCTGGGCAGCAGCAGCCGGGAGCAGAACGTGGGCGGCCCTGTAGCAACGGTGCGGGTCGGTCAGTTTGATCAGCAGACCACCCGCCTGGTGATAGAGCTGGCATCGGATTATACCGTTCCCTCCCAATCGGTGCAGGTACAGGGCAGGCAAAATAACCAGTGGGTCGTACAGTTACCCAGCCCGACCCAAACCTCAGCCGCCGGGGCAACGGGCGGTACCATTCAATCTACAACCACCGCTAACCGGGTCTCGGGTAACAGCGAAACCGGAGCCAGTGCGGTGCTCAGCGGTGTCGTCACCACCGGGGACGGTTTTTTAATCAAGCTCAGCGGCAATGCCCCAGAGCCAGAGGTGGAAATTTCTGGGGAAGGCCCCGATGACCGCTTCGCTGTCATTACCCTACCGAATACGGCGGTGGCCAGCGGGTTGCGGCCAGACGATCTCCCTGACTATCGCTACAGCATTATTTCCTGGGATATTGCCCAGCAGGAAACCACCCCTCCTTCTACCCAAATTACCCTCAAGCTGGGGCCGAGCAGCCCCGACTGGCGAGCGCTGAGAAACAACAGCGGGATCATTCTGCTGCCCCCCAGGGGGGTCTCTATCAGCGATGTGCCGGATGAACCACCGCCCCCGGTAGCCAGTGCCGAGCAAATTCCGCCGCCTCAACCCGCGCCACCGGTCCAACCGTCCCAGGCCGCTCCGGCCCAATTGCCCTCGGTGCCGGGTAATCTGCCCTCGGTGCCCAATACGCGAATGGTGGTAGTCATTGACCCCGGCCACGGCGGGCGTGATCCGGGAGCTGTTGGCATTAATGGCCTGCAAGAGAAGCAGGTGATTTTTCCCATTTCCCTGCGGGTGGCTGAACTGCTCGAACAACAGGGGGTTACCGTGGTGATGACTCGCCGTACCGACAGCACCCTGGATCTACAGAATCGGGTAGACATCGCCGAACGGGCCAGGGGCAACCTGTTTGTCAGCATTCACGCCAATGCCATCAGCATGAGCCGCCCCGATGTGAATGGGTTGGAAACCTACTATGCCTCAGAAACCGGGCGACGGTTAGCGGCGGCCATTCAGGCCAGTATGCTGGCCGCCACCGGCATGAATGACCGGGGGGTGAAACAGGCCCGATTTTACGTGCTGCGGCGGACCTCTATGCCCGCCGCCCTGGTGGAAGTAGGGTTTGTGACCGGAGCTGCAGATGCGCCCCGGCTGGCTGATCCAGCCTGGCGAGAAGTGCTCGCAAACGCCATTGCCCGAGGGATTTTGCAGTACATTGCCCAGACCAATTGAAGGTTTTGGTATAGACCTTAACGCTTTGTGACTCTGGGGAGGATTGAGTTGCGATCGCTCATCTTTTATGTGGTTATGTAAACCCCGTCCCCCATCCCCAGCCCCTAAAGGCACAATGACCCTACGGGGATCGCAGCGTCCCCTGATTGTGGAGGGATAATCCCATGGTGTCATTGTTCAAATCTGCAACCCCTGAAACCGATACCGAAACCAAGATTCTTAAAGCGGCCCTCCACCTGTTTGCCCAGCGGGGTTACAGCGGCACGACCACTAAGGATCTGGCCCAGTCTGCCGGGGTGGCAGAGGGTACACTGTTTCGCCACTTTGAAAACAAAAAGGCCATCCTGGTAGCAGTGGCCTCCCAGGGATGGGTGGAGATTTTGACCGATTTGCTGACCGAGTTGAGCGAAATGGGTAGCTACAAAGCCATTGGCCAGGTCATGCAGCGGCGCATGTTAAACCTGCGCAAAAACTCTGACCTGATGCGGGTCTGCTTCATGGAAGCCCAGTTTCACCCCGAACTACGGGAGCAAATTCAGACGGAAGTCATTGGCAAAATGATTGACGTGGCCGAGGCATTCTTCCAAACGGCCATGGATCGAGGCGTTTATCGCCCCATGAACCCCCGCATGGTGGCGCGGGTATTTTTGGGCATGTTCACCGTGGCTGGCTTCAGCCAGGAAACCCTCGGTGACGAGGCCGGTTCCCCCAACTCCATGCGAGAGCTGGCCGAATGCCTCACCGATATTTTCCTGAACGGAGTCCTGGTGCCTGCTTAGGAATGGGAATTGAGAGTGTTCTGATTTTTGTGTAAGGGCCAACAAGCCGATCCATCAAGTTTTCCGCAAGCCTTGTAGGGCAGGCGTCTCGCCTGCTTAGCTGGGACAGGCAGGATGCCTATCCCACAAGATTCCGAACACTCTCTTTCATTCCTTTCATACTTCCCCCTTCTGCCTTCTGCCTTCTGCCTTCTGCCTTCTGCCTTCTGCCTTCTGCCTTCTGCCTTCTGCCTTCTGCCTTCTGCCTTCCCCCTGATCAGTACGTAATCTTCCGCGACCTGTAGCCATAGGGCTCGATGTGGATAGTGATGCGGGCTGGCCCGTAGAGTTGTTCCAGTCGGGCTTCAATTTCCTCGGTAATTTCGTGGGCTTTTTCTACATCGGTAGGTTCTACCACCAGATGCATGTCAATGAAGACCTGGCGACCGAGCAGACCCCTGGAGGCAATGTCGTGGCAGTTCATCACCCCCGGCACCTGCATCACCTGTTTGTGAATGGCTTCGGGTGCGATCGCCATTTCATCCACCAGCCAGGGCAAATTCTCTCGCAACACTTCCCAGCCACTCTTGAACACCAGCAGCGCCACCGGAAATGCCAGCACAATATCCAGCCACTGCAGACCTTTCCAAACGCCGATCAACCCCCCCATCACAGTGATGGTGATCCATACATCGCTCATGGTGTGTTTGGCGTCGGCAATTAGAATTTTGCTGTTCAGCCGTAGCCCCACCCGCCGTTCGTAAAAGGCCACAAAAATATTGATGCCCAGCACCGCCAGCATAATCCAGAGGGCTGCCTGGTTCATGGTAACCGGGGAACTTCCCTCAACAATGCGTTCGATGGTGCTTTTCAAAATTTCAAAGCAGGCAATGCCCAGAAAAGCCGCAACGCCCAATGCTCCGACCGCTTCAAATTTTTGGTGGCCGTAGGGATGATCCCGGTCGGGACGGGGGTTAGCCAGTTGATTCGTGGCCAGGCCCAGCACATTGTTGGCGCTGTCGGTGACGCTGTGGAGGGCATCGGCGATCAGGCTTAATGAACCCGTCCACCAGCCCACCAACCCCTTCAGCGCGACCACAGAAAGGTTAAGCAATAGGGTGAGAACCAGAACTCGCCGAACGGTTCTACGATTGTCGGTATGAGCAACCTCTACAGACTGATTCATGGTTTGAGGGGGCAAAGCTGCCTAAACTCCACCATTTGGCGCTATCGACCGGCTTCATTGTTGATCGCCTTTATCCCGCCGTTCCATCTCGGTACAAATTGCGCTCATGGTTTCCATCAGGCTGGCCTCAAACAGGTTATAGAACATGCCTTTAAAGGGACCGAAATCTCCGTCTGCCTTCACCTGTTGAGAAACCAGCAGCGTATCTCGATTGTTTAACCGTTGGGGTGCTGCGTCAATACGCCAATGGCCATACATATATTTCAAATTTCCCTGCACCATCCTGAAACTGATCTGCCGATTGTCAAGTTCCAGGTTTTCAGTCCGGACTACCGACTCCATGGTAGACAGCAGTATCTTGCGTCGGTCCAGTTGTTCTACGATGGTACGGTTTCCTTCAGTCTTGACGACACGACTTTCAGCCACCGTGGGCAGAAAGCGGTGAAAGTTGCCATAGTCGGTTAACACTGACCAGGCCGTTGCCGCCTCCACCCCGGTTGCCGCCATCACACCATACTGTCCGTTGCCGCCTTTCAGCAGTACCTGGCCCTGGCCCAGCTTGTGCCAATCCTGAGCGGTCAGGGTGGCCAGGTAGGTATCGACGGGCTGTATTTGACGAGATAATAGCGACATAATGGTGGGTTGTTGGCCGAAATCAAGCTACTGTCACTTTAAACAAAGTTTCAATTAAATTCTGCCTTCTGCTTTCGCTGTAAGCCTTTCTTAAGACCATGCCCAGTTTTGATACAGTCCTGAATGCCTACCATGCCTTGCCTGAGTCTGTTGCCAGTGTGATGCTCAGCACGGTTGATGCCAACGGCGCACCTCACGCCAGCTATGCTCCCTACGTAATGGATGAGGCCCATCGCCTCTACATTTTTACCAGTGGTTTGTCGGCCCACACCCAAAATCTGCTGACCACCCAGCGGGCGGGGGTCTTAATAATTGAAGATGAAGCCAATTGCCAGCAGGTATTTGCCCGCCAGCGCATCACCTACGACTGTCAGGCCGAGGTAATTGAGCGCAACTCTACTCTCTGGGAAGAGCGGGCCAGTGCCTTCGAACAGCGGTTTGGCGAGATTATCCAAATGCTGCGTCCCCTGGGGGATTTTCAAATTTTTTGCCTGACCCCCTGTGCCGGGCGCTTCATTATGGGATTTGGTGCCGCCTATGAAGTGAATCCAGAAGACTTGAGCCAGCTCATTCCTAAAGCCTTAGGGCCAAAGTCTGATCAGTAGGTCTTGCTACAGCTTCCCCCTGCCACCATGACCAGTAAACCTTTACACTAAGTAAGCAACGCCTCAGGCCGATTAAGGCTTGCTGGCCCGATTTTCTCCTACTTTAGCCCCTGCATCTGCAACCGCTCGACGTTACCCCAAACCCATGAACTTTCTGGCCAAACTCCTGCCCAACTCTGCGATCCAGCCCACCCTGCCCAAGCGACGCAAGCGGGTGCGGGGGGTAGAGTTAAAAACTGCCGAAGAACTTGCCGTAATGCGGCAGGCGGCAAAAATCGTTGCAACGGTGCTGAAGGAAATCGAAGCTCTGGCCCGGCCCGGTATGAGTACCCTGGAGCTAGATGCCCACGCGGAACAGCGCATCCGCGACATGGGCGCTACGCCCAGCTTCAAGGGCTACCACGGCTTCCCGGCTTCAATCTGTGCCTGCATCAACGACGAGGTGGTGCACGGTATTCCCCGTAAGCGCCATGTGATACACCGGGGAGATTTGCTCAAGGTTGATACCGGTGCCTACTATGAAGGCTTCCACGGCGACTCCTGTATCACCATCGCGGTGGGTGAGGTATCGCCCCAGGCCAGGCGGCTGATGATGGCTGCAGAAGCGGCTCTGTCTGCTGGCATTGAGCAGGTTAAACCCGGTAACACCCTGATGGACATTGCCGGGGCCATTGAGGACTGCGTAAAAGACTACGGGTTTACCGTGGTCGAAGATTTTACCGGGCACGGGGTCGGGCGCAATCTGCACGAAGCGCCCTCAGTCTTCAACTTTCGCACCCGGCAACTGCCCAACGTTAAGCTCCTCCCCGGCATGACCCTGGCCATTGAGCCAATTTTGAATGCCGGGTCTAAACATACTCGCACCCTCAGCGACAAATGGACTGTGGTGACGGTGGATAAAGCCCTGTCGGCCCAGTTTGAGCACACCGTGCTGGTTACCGAAACCGGGTACGAAATTCTTACCGACCGCAGTCAGGTGTCAGCCCTGGTGCCGGAGGGCTGTTGAGGCGACTCCAGACAATCATTAGGGCCATAATCGACCTTGGTTTCGACCGTAACGGTATAGGCCTTGATAGCGTCATCTGTGGGAGGCTCGTACTGGCGAACGACTTCCAGGGCTTTGCGGTTTAGCTCGTCGTAACCCGAACTTCTAAGCAGCACCGGCTCCTGCCGAAATGAGCCATCGGGGTTTACCACAAACCCGATCCTGGCTTCTCCCGGTGACCGGCTCAGGCACACCCTGCGTTCCATCTCCACAGCAAATTCTGTCCGGTCTTCCTCAGCCTTCAAATCTCCCAGCCCTGTCTCCTGCTGAATGGTTTCCTGCCAGCGGGTGAGGTTGTTGGTATACTCTCCCCGGCTGGTGTCCAGGGTCGAGTAGCCGTAGCGTTGCCACACCATTGCAGCCAGTTGCTCCATCCGTTCCTGCGGTAAATCTAGACCGGCCACATAGGCCAGAATATTTTCCTGTCGGTCTTGCCCCAGGGGAGAAATGGTCGCCTCTGGCAGAGGCACATCCGGATTTGGCGGCTCGACCCGACCGGTAGACTCACCGTTGCCCCCTTGCCCCGGTAGTCTGGGAAGATCGCCCCGATTTGTCGGGGCGGATGGGGCTGCCGTTGTACGCGCACCCGGACTACTGGCCTGCCGTGGTTGGCGACTGGTCACGGTTTGGGCCGGAGGGCGCTGTCGGGCCTCTATTGAGGGTACCCGTTGGGGTACAGCCTGGGGGATAGGAGTCGCCAGGGGGGCAGGTTGACTGCCTTCCGTCTCCGGCGCAGCGGGAGGAATGCGGGTAATGGCAATGTTGTCCTGCTCAGGGTCTGGAGGTGGAATCGCCGCTTCATCGGAGGAGGCAACGGGAATCAGCAGAAATAGCCCGTGCAACCCCAGGGAGGCCAGTAGCATGGGAGCTAGCAGGGTCTGCCACAGGGGACGTTGGGTTTTAGGGGAATGCGGAAACGGGGTCATAACGCAGAAGGCAGAAGGCAGAGACCAAAGAACAGAGGACAGAAGACCACCGGTTGCAGCTTAACCTGCCCGAGGGTCTTGCTGCCAAATAATCACCAGGGTGGTTGATCCGCCGGGGCTAACAGGCACCAGAGACAGCCACAGAATCGGAGTTTCCCCCTCCAGGATTTCAAAAAAAGGCTCGTTGCAATAGGTCGACCCCAAAGGGTTGATGGTCTGGTTCGGAAAGGTTCTGGGAATATCCGTGCGCTCAATCTCTCGGATGTTGCGACTCAGGTAGCGCAAATCGGCGACCCCAGGGGCCAGGGTATAGTCGCTGCGGTCAATGCTGCTGAAAAAGCACTGGTGTCGGGCCGAATCCCACTGAGAGACATACAGATCCCAAATATCCCCAGGAAATTGATCCGTTAAATCAAAATTGCTTTTCCCCGGTTCTCGTCCCAAACTGCCAGCGGCGTTGCTCACCAGTTGAGACTGTCGCTCAGGGTCGAACCCCAGGGACTGAGATTCAGGCTCCGGGACGGCAAGTTCTTCCTCGACAACCTCCTCCTCAGGGGGCAATTCTTCCGCTGCAGGTTCCGGCGGCGGCTCCTCAGGAAAGGTTTCGGGGACAACCGGTTGAGTAGGGGCCTGGGGGGCGGCAGCCTGGGGAGCAGGTTCTGGTGGTGGTGCTTCGGTGGGGGGAGGTTCGACCGGCAACTCTGGCTCGGGGGTGGCCAGACTGCTGATGCTGAGTAAGTCAATAGGTTCGTCTTCTTGAACCTCTTCCGCCTCAGGCAGAGAGGAAGGGTCTGATTCTGAAGGCATCGGCACGACCAGCAATGCCCCATGCAGCCCTAAAGAAATCAGAAATAGCGGAGCCAAATACGTTTTTACCCACTTTGGCACGGACACAGATTTGAAACCTCGGTTGCGACCTCGTCTAGAGCCTCGAATTTTTTTCCTTTTCAAAAAGTGGTGTGGTCAAAAGAGTGCGGAGCCTTTGCTCAAATGGACAGGGGCAAAAACTAATCGTGGATATATCCATAAAAGCCCCTGAAAAGCTTGACCTTTTCAGGGGCTGAGCCCCAACGGGCATCCGCACCAGTAAAATCGGGCCTACATCAGATCAGATAGCAGGGTAGTGTAGCGTTCCTCAGAAAAGGGAACATAACCGACTTCAGGCACGATGGAAGGTGCGTTTTCAAGCACAAATTCCATGAAGTCCTGAACTTCAGGCCGATTCTCCAGGCTTTCCTGCCTCACGTACATGAAAATAGAACGAGACAGGGGAGTATAGGTACCGTCTTCTACACTCTCTACGCTGGGCTCCACACCGTTGATAGCAACAGCCTTGAGGGCATCCTGGTTTTGAACATAGTAGGCGAACCCAAAATAACCCAGAGCATTGGGATCTCGAGTGACCCCTAATACCAGAATGTTGTCATCTTCACTGGCAGTATAGTCAGCGCGGCTGGCCCCCTCTTCCCCCATAATTGTTTCAGTGAAGTAGTCAAAGGTGCCTGAATCAGTACCCGGGCCGAACAGATTAATCGGCTCATCAGGAAAGCTGGGATCAATCTGGTTCCAGCGGGTGATGGTACCGGCGGCATCAGGTTCCCACATCATGTTGAGCTGTTCAATGGTTAAATCATCAGCCCAGGTGTTTTCTGAATTCACAACTATGGTCACGGCATCGCTGGCTACAGGTACCTCTATGTATTCAATACCAGCCTCAGCGCAGGCTTCAATTTCTTCCGGCTTAATTGGGCGGGAAGCACCGGTAATATCAAGTTCACCAGCACAAAACTTAGCAAAGCCGCCGCCGGTTCCTGAAACTCCAACAACAACTTCCATCTCAGTGTTCTCAGCCATAAATTCTTCAGCCATAGCCTCAGAAATGGGGAAAACAGTGCTGGAGCCATCGAGTTGAATCGGAGAATCTTGGGCTAAACTCCGAGGAGCCAGACCCCCAAGAGCTAATACTCCGGCAGATACGCCGACCAGCGCATAGCGGTTAATTTTACGTCCGCTCAGTACCATACAACACTCTCCGTGGCGTTCTAAATGACACATAATTGCCACTGTCAAGAATAGTTGCCAATTCCTAAGGGGGCTTAATTAAAACCCCAAGATTGATTTATCTCTTGGTTAATTCTTGTTTAAGGAGTTATTCCACCGCCAGAGACACGCGATTACCACCAATTTCGCGCAGGTCTGTCAGCAGGGTGGAAACTTCGGCGTAGGTGAGTTCTCGGTCTGCCTTCAGGATCAACTTGCCATTCGGGTTCTCGGTGAAATAACGACGAGTTCTCTGGGCCAGTTGATTAAAGGTGATGGTCTCGCTATCCAGCACCAGGTTGCCGTCCTGATCAAGGCCCACTACCAGGGCTTCAATCTGGGTGACTTCTTCACTTACTTCTTCATCTGCCCCAGCCACGTCCTGGGGCAGGCGCACATTTACAATCTGCTGCCCCGTCAGGGTCATGGAAATGATGATGAAAAAAGTCAGTACCGTCATCAATACGTCCATCATGGGGACGAGATTGACCTCAGGGACCTGGGAGTCCCGCATGGATCGTCTAGAGCGCATGGGTCATCTCCGAAGGAGAAGCATCGTTTCAATCATAACGGGGCCGGTTCGATCATCCTACAGTATGGTTTAAAGACCCGGTCTCTCCGTCTAAGGAATGGGGATTCAATAACGTGGGAGAGCCGTCTCGGCTGTCCGAAAGCAGGCCAGATGCCTGCCCTACAAACATTGGATGTTATAAAATCCTCGTTCCTAAGTAGCCCATAAGCCTTGGCCTTTTCCAGAGTAGAAACCGGGTTTCTGAACCGGCGCTTTAGCCCTTCTGCCCCTGGGGCTCCCCTGTCCCCCTGCATGGACCCCCTGCATGGAAATGGTGAGAAACATCAGGAAGCAGGGGACAGCCCATGGTGCATTACTTTTAAACCCCTGTACTTAAACCCCTGTACTGGCAGGTAGCGATGCTTCCGGTCGGGAGAGGGCTTCAGCCGTTGCGGGTTGATTTTCATCCAGCAGCAAAGAACGAATAAACCGCGCCAGCGCCCGTTGGGCCAGCCCCGATACCACCTGTTGCCCCATGTCTCGGGTCTCGGGCTTGAGCAAAATGGCCGGTAACCGAATGGCCAGTTTAGGGGCGTCAAACCCCTGGGTCTCTTTCAGGATATCGACAATACGCCTGAGATGATCCAGGTCACTGCTATCTGAGGTAGTGGCAGAGACAGATGTGGCCTGGGGTGAAAGCGGATCGGACCTCCAGCCCATGCGTCGACGTACGGTAGCGGTAATGCTGTCTAGAGCATTTTGCCCAAATAAATCAAGGCTATTGACCAGTTCGCTGACAATGCGATCGCGCAAAAACTCACCCCGCTCCGAAAACAGGAATTCCAGGGTTTGATCCAGCACCCGGTCGAGGTCATAATCATCGCTGTCTTTTGCGTTCCGCAGCAGGTTTTCTAACCGATTCCAGCGAAAGTTGCCATCCTTAAACAGCAAATCTTGCAGGGACGAGCGCAGTTGGGGAGATGGATCTGTCAACAGCCGCTTCGCAATGTAGGGGTACGCTTTACTGAGTACCTTAAACTCAGGATTCACATTAATCGCAATCCCCTCCAGAGTCACCAAAGAGCGAATAATCAGCGCATAGTAGGCCGGTACCCGGAAGGGATACTCGTACATCAGAGCCGAAAACTCATCCGTAATACTCTTGAAATTCAGCTCCGCCACACTGGCTCCCAGAGCATTACTGAACACCTCTGAGAGGGCCGGAATAATCGGCGTCAGATCCGTATCGGGGGTCAAAAATTCCAGATGGACATAGTCATTGGCCAGGCCTTCAAAGTCCCGGTTGACCATGTGCACCACCGCCTCTATCAGCCCGTAGCGCTGATAGGGTTTCACTTCGCTCATCATGCCGAAGTCCAGATAGGCCAGACGACCATCCCGCATGGCCAGCAGGTTGCCGGGGTGGGGGTCGGCGTGGAAAAAGCCGTGCTCCAGCAGCTGCCGCAGGGAACACTGCACACCGACATCAATAATATGGGTGGCATCAATGCCGAGCCGGTCCAGTTCATCAATGCGAGTGAGCTTGGTACCTTCAATCCACTCCATGGTCAACACCCGCCGGGCGGTCAGTTCCGGGTAGATGTGGGGGACATAAATCCCCTCAATATGGCCATAGAGTTCCGCAAACCGCTGGGCGTTTTCCCCTTCGTGGGTATAGTCCATCTCCTCAAAGATGCGCGCCCCGAACTCATCCATAATGGCCACCAGGTCGCTGCGGATGCGGGAAATATTGTTGGTGGCAAATTTAGCCAGCTGCCGCAGAATGAACAGGTCGAGGGTAATGCGTCCGGCCAGGCCGGGTCGCTGCACCTTGACGGCGACCGCTTCCCCGGTTTTTAAGCGACCTTTATAGACCTGCCCCAGGGAAGCCGCCGCCACCGGGTCAGCGGAGAGTTCTGCAAACACTTCCTCGGCGGGGGCACCCAGTTCCAACTCAATGAAGTGGTAAGCGATATCGTTGGGGAAGGGGGGCAACTGATCCTGCAGGCGCGTGAGTTCGTCCAGATACACGGGCGGCACCAGGTCAGGACGAGTCGATAAAGCCTGACCAATTTTGATATAGGCAGGCCCTAAATTGGTGAGCATCTCCCGCAGTTCAACGGCACGGCGACGGCTGTTTTTGACATCCTGACCTGCACGCTTGTCGAACCAGAGGCCTAAATAAAACGAAATAAACGGAAACAGAATGCCAAAGAAGCGAAACAGTACCTGAAACGGACGACGGCTGTAGTACGCTGCGATCGCATCCGGATCATAGCCAAAACCTTCAAAGGAGTCCTGCCGTTTCTGCTTTAGAGTTTGAGATGGCGGCTTGACGAAGTTAACCGGTGGCCTGGGCTCGGCCATGGGCGCTGGTGGGGAAATAGGCTCGGTCACGGTTTCCCCCGGCACCGTAATGGTGGTCGGTGGACTAGAGGAAGTTGAAAAGGGTGAGGAGTTGGAAGCCATATCCGCCTTTAGGGAGGGAGCCGTTGGGTGAGTCGTCACAGCCATTAAATCAAAATGTGTTCCTGTAAACTATTGTAACGGTGTTGCCCATTAAACCCAGGTGCAGACCTCCCTACTTGCTGTATGGGTGAAAATACATGGGTACTAATCCCCATCCAAGTCCAGAAGCAGAGTTTTCCTGATCAGGAGGCTACGGTTTTTGAGCTGGACTTGGTCTAACCCATGGTGCGACTCAACACCCTACCCTTGGAGTCTGGTCACGGCTATGCTGACAGCCCTTCACATTGAAAACTTCGCCCTGATTGATGCCCTCGACCTGGATTTTCATTCAGGGCTGAATGTGTTGACCGGCGAAACCGGGGCCGGCAAGTCCATCATTCTCGATGCCCTGGATGCCGTACTGGGGGGCAAAGCCAACCAGCGTCTCATTCGCTCCGGCACCGATAGAGCCATTGTCGAAGCGGTGTTTGAGCTGTCTCCAGCCATTCGCGCCTGGTTAGCCGACCATGATTTTTCCGTGGATGGCAAAACGCTGGTGTGTCGGCGGGAATTTACCCTCAGCAAAACCTCCGTGCGCAGTCGGTCTTACCTTAATGGTCAACAGATCAATAAGCCCCATCTGGAAGATCTGCGCCAGTTCCTGGTGGAAATTACGGCCCAGGGGCAAACGGTACAGGTGGGCTCTCCCGATCTACAGCGCCAGTGGTTGGATGAATTTGGTGGAGAAACCATCCTCAAGCAGCGTCAAAACGTTAGCCAGGCCTTTGAATCGGCTACCCAGGCCAAACGCAAGCTCGACCAGCGCCGTCGAGCCGAGCAAGAACGGCTAGAAAAACTGGACCTGCTGCAGCTCTACCAAAAAGAACTGGAGCAGGCTGACCTGGATGACCCCGAAGAATTAGACAATTTAATTCAGGAAAACCAGCGCCTCAGCCATACCGTCGAACTGCAGCAAAACAGCTATCAGGTTTACCAAATTCTGTACGAAAGTGACTCGGAAGTAGAAGCCTGCGCCGATCTGCTGGGTAAAGCCGAATCCATCCTGGTGGATATGGAGCAGTACGACGGAGAAATTACCCCCATTCTGACCATGGTCAGCGAAGCCCTGACCCAGGTACAGGAAGCCGGTCGGGCTATCAACGCCTACGGTTCTGCGGTAGAAGCCGACCCCCAGCGGTTGGAGGAAGTCGAGCAGCGCATGCGCCAGCTCAAAAGTCTCAGCCGTAAGTACGGTCGTGCTCTGCCGGAGCTAATTGAGTATCGGGACGAGGTTCAGGCTACCCTGGCCGAGCTATCGGGAGATGGCCAGTCTATCGAAGACCTGGAAGCGGAGTTTGAAAAACGGCAGGCCCGCCTCGAAAAGGATTGTGCCGAACTCACCCATCTCCGGCAGCAGGCCGCTCAAGATTTAGAATCCCGTCTGGTGTCGGAATTAAAACCCCTGGCTATGGACCGGGTGCAGTTCAAAGTTGACCTCCGTCCTATCGCCCCCGCGACCCATGGGGCAGATGCCATTCAATTCTTGTTCAGCCCCAATCCGGGGGAACCACTACAACCTCTGGCAGAGACGGCTTCCGGGGGGGAAATGAGCCGCTTTTTGCTGGCCCTAAAAGCTTGCTTCTCCCAGGTTGACTCCATCGGTACCATGGTCTTTGACGAAATTGATGTGGGCGTTTCGGGACGGGTAGCCCAGGCTATCGCCGAGAAGTTATTCCAACTGGGTCGTCAGCATCAGGTGCTGTGCGTCACCCACCAGCCTATGGTTGCCGCCATGGCTGATGCCCACTTCCACGTTGGCAAGCACGTGGTCGATAGCCCTACTGCTCAGGCGGCCTCAACAGCTAAGACCGCTAAACAGAAGAAGGCGGCAAAGGCTCAGGCGGCAAAGGCCCAATCTACCCAACCGCCAGAACCGGGAGCCAACGGGGCGAATCTGGAAGCAATCCGAACTGTCGTCAGGGTTGTGCCCCTCTCCCAACCAGAGCGACGGGAGGAACTGGCCCAGTTGGCGGGAGGGGAATCTCATCAAGAGTCGTTATCCTTTGCAGAAGCCCTGTTATCCCAGGCCAGCACCATTCGCGAAAAGTTCGTGACATCATAGGCAGGAGTTTGAGTCCCTCAGCAGGATAGACTTCTCCAGAGGATCGATATCCTCTCCAGAGGATCGATATACTGTCAACTCAAGCCCCCCGCGAATAGGAAGACATCTATGGACTTACTGGCTGCTGTTGAACCGGCCCTTGAAGATCCGGCGATTGAGGCAAACCTGCGGCAATTTTGCTTGGTGCTGTCTGTTTCGCTGGGAGTAGCCACCCTATCGAGGGTCTTCAGCGTACTGCGAAATATCCCCTATACCCTGCTGCTCTTGCTGGTGGGCCTGGGTCTGGCAGTTTTAGATGTTCGGCTGATTAACCTGTCCCCGGAACTGATTCTGTTTATCTTTCTGCCGCCGCTGCTGTTTGAGGCGGCCTGGAACCTCAACTGGAAGAGCCTGAAAGCCAATCTAGTCCCTGTACTTCTCTACGCCATTGTCGGCGTAGTGATCTGTATTGTCAGCCTGGTGCTGGGCCTGAAACTGTTTGCCGGGGTCTCTCTGGCCACCGCTCTATTAGTCGGGGCCAGTCTGTCTGCAACGGATCCCGTTTCGGTGGTCGCCCTCTTTCGTGAGCTAGGGGTCGACAAACGCCTTACTACCGTAATGGAAGGAGAAAGCCTATTTAACGACGGTGTGGCGGTGGTGGCTTTCAACCTGGTGTTGGGCATCGCCTTAGGGATTGAGCAATTTGATGCTTCTGTCACCGTCGCTCGATTTCTGGTATTTGCCGGGGTTGGGGTCAGCATTGGGGGGCTGATCGGGTTTGGAATTTCGTTTCTGACCCAGCGATTTGATATTCCCCTGGTAGAGCAGTCGTTAACCCTGGTTTCTGCCTATGGTACTTACCTGGTGGCTGAGGAATTGGGAGGATCGGGCGTCATTGCGGTGGTAACCACGGGACTCATTCTGGGGAACTTTGGTTCGCGCATTGGTATGAACCCCCGTACTCGCCTAGTGGTTTCTGAATTTTGGGAGTTTGTCGCCTTTTTCATTAATTCAATTGTGTTTTTGCTCATCGGCGATCAGGTCAAGTTCGATGGTTTGGGAGATGAGTTAAAAACAATTCTCATCGCCATAGGCGTCATTATTACTGCCCGTGCCGTTAGCGTCTTTGTCTTGGGGGCCATCAGCAACCGAATTTCCAAAGCCGACATTTCCCTAGCAGGGCAAACCGTACTCTGGTGGGGCGGTCTGCGGGGTTCGGTCTCCGTCGCGCTGGCCCTGAGCGTGCCGATTTCCCTGGCCGAACGAGAAGAAATTATCTCAGTGGTGTTTGGGGTCATGCTATTCACGTTGCTGGTGCAGGGCTTAACGACCCAACCCCTGCTCAAGAAGCTGGGCCTGCTGGGTGACCAACCTTTGAAAATAGAATACAAGCAGATGATGGCCCACCGGGTGGCTCTTACTCGGGTGATGAAACGGCTGAACGAAATCAAAGTCAATCAGGAGTTCGACCCCGAATTTGTGGGTTACCAAATTGCGCTGGTCGAAGGTCAGCTTGAGGAAGTGCAAGAAAAACTGGCCAGGCTAGAAACCCAAAACGAAACTATCCGCGACTTTGCGACAGAACAGCTCAAGGAAGAACTCCTGGCCATCGAATCCGATACCTATGCCGAATTCATCCGGGCCGGCCAACTGAAGGATGAACTCGCTCCCCTGCTGCAGTCAGTCTTACCAGACCGACTGGGGGAAGCTACCTAGAAGGATCGCTACCAGCTTTTGCCGCTTTCGCTAACGGTGTCGTTAGCCAATACGGCATCCCAATTTTGGTCGCCTTTAGCAATGTTGCCGGGGATGTCTTGCTGCCACTGGCGCTGAACCCCTGGGCTGTAGTTGAGATAGAGTTTGCCGTCCACAACTTTCCAGGCTTCCGGATCAACCGAAGCGAGATACCCATCTTTGACGGCCCAGGCACAATATCCACCATATTGAGGAGCGTAGGCTTCAGGGTTGCTGGCAAACAGGTCGCGGTTTTCGGCACTGGCAAACCGCCAGGTAGCCCCATTCCACTCATACTCGTACTCGGCACTTCCCTTGATCGCCGCTGCTTCTGTGAAGTAAGCGACCGGGTCAGCACCCCGAATGGCAACCCCATCAAAGCTGTAGACCTGAGGTTGTTTAGCGACCGCTACTCCGGCGCAGGGATCAGCGGCAGCACAGGGGTTAGCTCCGGCACAGGGGTCAACGGCAGCGCAGGGATCAGTCGCCGCACAGGGATTGGCTCCAGCGCAGGGATCGGCAGCTCCCGCCGCACAGGGATCTACGGCTTCTGTAGTGGCCCCAGCGCAGGGGTCAGCGGTGGTTGTGGTATTGCCGCAGGCAACGGTGCCCAGGGTGAGCAGAGAGGCAATCGCGATCGCACCCAGGTACTGAATTCTCATGGCCATCCTCCGTTAAAGGTCGAATTTGCTGGGGTCAACGGCCTTTATTGTTAGGCCATATGCCGCTGGCTTTACTTCCACAAGCATCGACGCTGCGGCTAAGAAAATACTGAGAATCAGTTGATGCTTTCCTTAGGGATATTTTTCGTGATGGCAAAAAATCAATCCTGAAATCAAAACTAAACTACACCGTTCAGTTAAATTAGGTGCCATAATGAGCCACATGCTCTGTCACTAGCTTTATGAGTGCTCATTCTGTTCAGCCCTGGCAAAAGCGCAGCTTCTGGATATTCTTGGCAGGACTCCTGATCCTCGGTGGAGTGGCCTTTCCCCTGGTGCGCAATGGGCTGATCGCGCGTCGAGAGGCTCAAGAACAGGCTGCTTTGCCTCCCCCCAGGCAAGTTAAGGTCGCGGCTTTAGGACGGGTCGAACCCGCTAGCCGGGTGATCGATGTTGCGGCATCTAACACCGGCAGGCTCGGGGCACTCCTGGTCACCGATGGTGAAAATGTGGCAGTCGGGCAGGTTCTGGCCTATATGGATACCTACGCGGTGCAAAAGGCTGAACGAGACTATGCTGCCAGCCAGCTAGCCGAAGCTCGAGCTGAATTAGCCGCAAAAACTGAGCTGGGTAATTCCCAGGTGGCAGAGGCCAATACCCGCCTATCCCAAATCGATGCCCCGCAGCAAGCCGCCATTCAAGCTCAGGAGGCCGCCATTCAAAGCCTCCAGGCCGAACTGGATGTGGCTACAATTGATCTGGCCCGATTTCAGCAGCTCAATCAGTCCGGTGCGGTTTCGCGCCAAGAGCTAGATCGCCAACAGGCCACCGTCAACCGCCTGCGGGCCGACCTGGAAAATGCTAAAGCCACCAAACAACGGCTAGAGCAGGCCAGAGCAACGGATATGAAAAACGCTATGGCCCAGATGGCAGCCACGGAAGCCAATGTTACGCTGTCCCAGGTGCAGAGTCGGGTCATTTCTGCCGAACAAAACCTGGCTAAGGCTGAAGCCGCAATGGAACTCACCATCATCCGTGCCCCTAAAGATGGGCAAATTCTTGACATCTACGCCGACCCAGGGGAGGCGGTGTCTCCCTCCGGAGAGCCCATTCTGGCCCTGGGCGATACCCGTCAGATGTATGTCGTTGCCGAAGTCTACGAAACTGACATCGGCCTGGTGAAGGTTGGCCAATCTGCAACGATTACCAGCCGCAACGGAGCCTTTAATCAAGCGCTCACCGGCACCGTGGAAGAGATTGGTCTGCAAATCGCCAAAAATAACGTGCTGGATGATGACCCTGCCGCCAACGCCGATGCCCGCGTGGTCGAAGTGCGGGTCAAGGTTGACCAGAGCGATGTCGTTGCCGGTCTTACCAACCTGCAGGTGGATGTCGCTATCGATATCGAGTCATGAAACGAGTTCCCCTGGCCTGGTATAACCTGCTGCACGAACGCAATCGGTTAGGGGTTGCGATCGCAGGGGTCACCTTTGCCGTGCTGCTCATGTTTATGAATCTGGGCTTTTTGGGGGCGCTGGTCAACACCACCACAAATTTTTACGACCAGTTCAACGGCGACCTGTTTCTGCTTTCTCCCGAGTCCCTCGAAATCAGTACCACTAAAGCCTTCCCCAGGGAGCGACTGTACCAGGTTAAAGGCATTGATGGGGTGGCACGGGCCATGCCCCTCTACGCCGAGTACGCCCTCTGGAAAAACCCCGAAACCGGTGTCAGTCGAGCCCTGTTTGTTTACGGATTCAATCCCAACGACCCCGTATTCCTGATGCCGGAGCTGCAGGACCCGGCAGGGCTGCGAGCCTTACAGCAGCCCAACACAACCTTCATTGACCAGCGCTCCCGGCCAGAATTTGGACCTCAAACCATCGGCCTGGAAACCGAAGCCGACCGTCGGCAGATTACCATCGTCGGTCAATACAGCCTGGGGGGAGGCTTCGCCGCCGACGGCACCCTGATCATGAGCGACCAGAACTTTCGCCGTTACTTTGACCCCCGTCCTCTCAACCAGGTCAACCTGGGGCTCATTCTGCTAGAGCCGAAAGCCAGCCCCCAACGGGTCAAAGCCGCCATTACCCAACGACTCCCCGCCGACGTTAATGTTTACACCAAGTCCGAAGTTATTCAGCGGGAAAGCCGCTACTGGATTCAAACCACCTCCATCGGCTTTATCTTCAGCCTGGGGGTTCTGGTATCCTTCATCGTCGGCACCGTCATCGTCTACCAGATTCTCTACACCGACATCCGCGATCATCTCAGGGAATACGCCACTCTCAAAGCCATCGGCTACGGCAGTCCATATCTCTTCAAAGTTGTCCTTCAGGAGGCCACCATCCTGGCCCTCATGGGTTACGTACCCGGACTCATCCTGGCTCTCGGTCTCTATGAGCTGGCCCTGAACGCCACCGCCGGTACCCTACCCATGCAAATGACCGTCTTTAGAGTCATCTTTGTCCTCATCCTCACCATGCTCATGTGCAGCCTCTCCGGCCTTGTCTCCGTGCGCAAAGCCATCACCGCAGACCCTGCCGAAGTCTTCGCATAATGAAGGTATCGGGTATCAGGTATCGGGTACTGGATTCTTCAAACCTAATGATCAACAGCATCTGCAATTTTCAAACCAGGCTCCCCCTCATCCATCAAAACCAGATACCAAAGCTCCCAACCTGACACCTGGAACCTGTCACCCGACACCCGTCTATCCTCCTACCCTTCCCCATGCACCGCACTCCCCTTGCTCTTCTCAACCTCATCCACGACCGCAAGAAGTTCCTGACTTCCCTGGCGGGGGTTGCTTTTGCGGTGCTGCTGATGTTTTTATTCAACGGCTTCAAAAACGCGCTGTACGATAGCCAGACCCAGCTGCTGGAAAAGTTCAACGCCGAAATCGTGATCATCAACCGGCTGAAAGAAAATATGTTTGTGCCCCGCGCCTTTGCCCGCCGCCGCCTTTACCAGGCCAAAGCGTTTGCCGGTGTGGAAGAGGCCTTTGCAGTCTATACCAGCGAAGCCCGCTGGAAAAATGCCGCAACTAAGCAAACCCTGCCGGTGCGAGTGATTGCCTACAACCCTGCCGAACCCGTCTTACCTACAGCCGATATCCTGGCCCATCAGGCTGCTCTCAAGCTCCCCAATACCGCCCTTATCGACACCCGGGCTCGGGCTGAAGTGGGACCGAGGGAAACGGGCATGATCACCGAACTGGCAGATCGGGAGATTCGCATTGTGGGCACCTTTAGCCTGGGAACTGACTTTGCCGCCGGCAACGGCAATTTGCTCATGAGTGACCAGAACTTTTTGCGGTATTTCGCCTTTCGGGGGCCAGAAGAAGTAGAACGTAGCTTCGCCACCGTCGATTTAGGCCTGCTCAAAGTGGCTCCCGGTACCGACGTGCCTCGCCTGGTCAAAACCCTGAGCGACAACCTGCCCCAAGACATTCTGGTTCTTTCTAAAGATGGACCGGATGGCTTCGTCATGCGAGAACGAAAATACTGGGAAGAAAACACCAACATCGGCTTTGTCTTCTCCCTGCTTACCGCCATGGGCTTTGTCGTGGGGATTATTCTTGTTTATCAAATTCTCTACACCGACGTGGCCGATCACTGGTCTGAATACGCCACCCTCAAGGCCATGGGCTACGACAATCTGTTCTTATTCACCGTGGTAATGCAGGAGGCCATCATTCTTTCAGTATTTGGGTTTATTCCCGGCTTGCTGGTGAGCGGTCTTTTTTACAACCTGGCTGCAGGCACCACCGGCCTCGTCTTTCAGATGACGCTGGAACGGGTGGTCAGCATTTACATCATGACCTTTGTCATGTGTTTGGTGTCGGGGGCAATTGCCGTCCGCAAAGTCCAGGCTACCGATCCGGCGGAGGTATTTGGTCTATGAGTTCCCTTCCTGTCTCCCCCACTGGCGGTCCGATTGTTTCTTCTCACCTGTCGGCAGAGCCTTCTGTGCAAGTGCGTAGCCTCAACTACTGCTTTGGCCGAGGAGAACTACGCAAGCAGGTTTTGTACGACATCAGCCTGGATCTGTTCGGCGGCCACATCGTCATCATGACCGGCCCCTCAGGTTCTGGCAAAACCACTCTGCTTACTCTGATTGGTGCTCTCCGTTCTGTCCATGAAGGCAGCCTCAGGGTGATGGGCAAAGAACTGGTCGGCCTCGGTAGTCGCCAACTGGTGGATATTCGACGCAATATCGGGTTCATTTTTCAGTCCCACAATCTGTTCGAATCTCTCACCGCCTGTCAGAACGTTGAGATGGCTGTTGAACTCACCGGCCAACTTCAGAACAAACGCCAGCAGGCCATCGCCATGCTCGAAAAAGTTGGCCTGGGAGACCGGGTAGACTATAAGCCCCAGGCTTTATCCGGCGGCCAGAAGCAGCGGGTCGCCATCGCCCGTGCCCTGGTCAACCAACCCCGCCTGATCCTGGCCGATGAACCCACCGCCGCCCTCGACAAAAAATCCGGTCGAGATGTCGTCACCCTGCTGCAAAACCTGGCCCGCGAAGGGAACTGCACCATCCTCATGGTCACCCACGACAACCGCATCCTTGATGTAGCGGATCGCATCATTAATTTAGTAGACGGCAGACTGGAGTCTGACGAAAGTCTGCAGCACTTCGTCGCAACCCATGACCCCAAAACCCTAGATCGCCGAATGTTTATCCTGTGACCCCATGCCCATTGCCTTCGCCAACGATGTTCAGGCCCTTACCTACGACAAGGTTGCTGAATATCTCAGCCACTCAACTCTGTTTAAGCAGTATTTACACCGCCAGCCAGAGCAGCCCAAGTTTGTCCTCCGCTATGGCTCCACCTCAGTCGAAGTCGAAGTTCTGCCCTGGGAAGTTCACCCCTGGGAAAAGACTGATCTGGCTACGGTGCGAGCAACTAGCTGTGTCACCATCGGTAGCCCAAGGAATACCGCCCTCATGCACTTTCTGCTGACTGAAAACCGCCGTATGCGCTTTGGGGCCTTCCACCTGGATGACACAGACCAGATTCTGTTTGCCGAGAGTGTGCTCGGCGGCGACAATATGGACTTGATGGAACTCCAAACTTGCATCTTGTCCGTAGCAACCATCGCTGATACTTATGACGACATCATTACTAACCGGTTTGGGGGTTGTCGACCCATCGATAAATATTAAGTACTTTTACATTAACTGTCAGGTTTGGTTTTAGAGCAGAACCACATCAACCCTTGGGCGCGGCGCACAGAGTAGTTCCCCTGCACCAATTAAGAAATTTATAAAACCCTTACATAATTGCAGCTTCCATAAATTCCGATTGAATTCAAAACCCCTGGGGCCACCAGAATTTATCGAAAAAAATATTATGAACATGTTCCTTATGGTGAAAACTCCTCGTACCAGGCTCGCTGCTGCTATGTGGGTATATCAGATAGCTGCTGGGTACTCTAAGCAAGAGCATGAGGGGCTAATTTTAAAGCCGCATATTTATTGGGCATAGCTTGGGTTTGACTAACCAGTTCTTTGCCCCAGCTGAGACCACCGATACAAGCCATTGTGATGGCTGTGCGGGGGCTCTATGACATTCCATAGGTTTGCCGACTCCTTATTTTGAGGTTTTTATGAAAGCAGTTATTCTTGCTGGTGGTCTAGGGACCCGCCTGAGCGAAGAAACAAGCATTAAGCCAAAACCCATGGTTGAGATTGGGGGGCGTCCCATTCTCTGGCACATTATGAAAACTTACTCCCACCACGGCATTAATGACTTTATTGTCTGCTGTGGGTACAAGGGTTATGTGATTAAAGAATATTTTGCCAACTACTTCCTGCATATGTCAGATGTAACCTTTGACATGCGCTTCAACCAAATGAACGTGCACACCGGCAAAGCAGAACCCTGGCGCGTCACCCTGGTGGACACCGGAGATGAATCCATGACTGGTGGAAGACTGAAGCGAGTAAGGGAGCATGTCGGCTCTGAAACCTTCTGCTTCACTTACGGAGATGGGGTTGCCGATGTCAACATCACAGAATTGATTCAATTCCATAAGCAACAAAATACCCTGGCCACCCTCACCGCAGTTCAACCCCCCGGACGCTTTGGAGCCATCGCTCTGGGGGCAGAGCAAACTAAGATTTCCCACTTCCAGGAAAAGCCCGAAGGCGACGGTGCCTGGATTAACGGCGGCTACTTCGTCTTAGAACCTGAAGTCATTGACTTTATCGAAGGAGACAGCACCATTTGGGAACAAGACCCCTTGAAAAAGCTGGCTAAAATGGAGCAGCTTTCCGCCTACAAGCATTCTGGCTTCTGGCAGCCCATGGATACCCTGAAAGACCGCAACACCCTTGAAAAACTCTGGAAAGCTGGCGAGGCCCCCTGGAAGGTCTGGTAAACCCAGAGTTTCTAGAGCGAGGGATGATAGCCTGCAGCACTGTCTTGCCTGGTGAAGACCAGCGAGTCTCCTGAAAATAAGGATGATGAGCCTATTCATGGCCTCACCAGGTTAAAAACGCTGTAGTTTGAAGTTTGTCCCTCGCAGGCTGTAGGTTTAGACCCGGCAAATACTGCCTGCCTGACCCATCAGGTATAAGGCCATTGTCTGGGTAAAAAGCACTTCTCTGAGGTCAAGCTACAGCAGTCAGCAGGCAAGAAAAGTTGCTCAAGGTTCAAGAGGATTAAGATGAAATTTAACGAAACCAAGTTGCAGGGAGCGTTCGTCCTGGAACTTGAGCATCGCAGCGACAATCGTGGATTCTTTGCCCGAACGTTCTGTCAGCAAGAATTCGAAGCCCATGGCTTAAATCCCAACGTGGCTCAATGCAATCTGTCTTTTAATGAAAAAGCTGGCACTCTGAGGGGGTTACATTACCAAACCCCGCCGGCCACAGAAGCTAAATTGTTTCGATGCATCCGAGGGGCAATTTACGATGTTATCGTCGATATGCGTCCAGACTCTTCCACCTACCTGCAGTATTTTGGCATTGAGTTAACTGCCGCTAACCACCTGGCCCTCTACGTGCCTGAAATGTTTGCCCACGGCTACCAGGCCCTTGAGGATGGTACTGAAGTGCTCTACCAGGTGAGTGAATTCTACACCCCCGGTGTAGAACAAGGACTGCGGTATGACGATTCTGCCCTGGGCATCAGCTGGCCCATGCCAGTTACTGTCATCTCAGAAAAAGACCAGTCCTGGCCTCTCTTGACCCCTGTTTCCGTAGGAGCATAGACCATGATTATTGTAGATACTGCCTTAAAAGCTCGCGCAGAGGCTGGCAATCCAGTCCGTGTGGGCATGATTGGGGCGGGCTTTATGGGCCGAGGCATCGCTAACCAAATTCTCAATTACCTTCCTGGTATGCGGTTGGTCGCTATTTCCAACCGCACTCTGGAAAACGCGAAACAGGCCTATGCTCTGGCTGGAGCTGAGGAAGTGGCCACTGCCCATACCGTGGAACAGCTGGACAGCGCCATTGCTGCCGGTCAATTCGTGGTTACTGATAACGCTGATTTACTCTGCGAAGCTGAGAACATCGACGTTCTCATCGAGTCAACCGGCCATGTTGAGTTCGGTGCCCAGGTCACCATGAAGGCGATTCAGTGCCAGAAGCACATGGTCCTGATGAATGCTGAGCTGGATGGCACCGTTGGTCCTATCCTCAAAGTCTATGCCGACCGGGCCGGTGTCATTCTGACCGGCTGTGATGGAGACCAGCCCGGGGTGCAAATGAATCTCTACCGCTTTGTGCAGAGTATTGGTTTGACGCCTCTGGTATGTGGCAACATTAAGGGCCTTCAAGACCGTTATCGCAATCCCACCACCCAGGAAAGCTTTGCTAAACAGTGGGGCCAGACCCCTTCTATGGTGACCAGTTTTGCCGATGGAACAAAGATTTCCTTTGAGCAAGCCATTGTCGCCAATGCCACCGGCATGAAAGTTGCCCAGCGGGGCATGTTGGGCTACGAATACGAGGGCCATATCGATGACATGGTCGATCGTTACGATGTCGACCAACTCCGAGAATTGGGCGGTATCGTGGATTACGTCGTGAAGACTAAACCCAGCCCTGGGGTATTTGTCTTTGCAGCCCACAATAACGATGCTCAACAGGCTCACTACCTCAACTACGGCAAGCTGGGGCAGGGTCCACTTTACAGCTTCTACGTGCCCTATCACCTGACCATTTTCGAAGTTCCCCTATCTGCGGCCAGGGTGGCGCTGTTCCAAGATTCTGTTATTTCACCCCTGGGTGCCCCGGTCGTAGACGTGGTGACTACAGCCAAAATTGACCTGAAAGCCGGGTCTACCCTGGATGGCCTGGGCTTCTACATGACCTATGGCATGTGTGAAAACGCCGATGTCGTTGCCCGCGATCGTCTGTTGCCAATGGGCATCGCTGAAGGCTGCCGGTTAAAGCGGGATATTCCTAAGGATCAGGTTTTGACCTATGACGATGTGGAACTGCCAACGGATTCCCTGGCGGTGAAGCTGCGCCTGGAGCAAGATGCCTACTTTGCATCAAAGCCCCTGGCTATGGTGTAAGTCACCTTGAGTGGGGGAAATGTCTAATCAGGTGGCAGTTTCCCCATGGGACATTGAATACTTGGTGAGCAAACGGCTGGACCGAATGCACTTTCTACTCTAATTAACTAAGGTTACAAAACTATGAAAACGGCTAAGGATGTGATTGAAGCTGACCTGAATTACATGGTTGGCAATTTGCAAGCAGAACTCGAAGTCATGGCCGGAAAAAAGCTCCTCATTGTCGGTGGAGCAGGCTTCCTGGGATATTACCTGATCCAGGTCATTCTGCACTGGAACAAACTGGTACCGGCAGAGAAACAAATTCAGCTCACGGTATTTGATAATTACATCCGGGGTGTTCCCGATTGGCTGATGGCGTTGAAAGATAACGCCACTCTAACGCTGAAAAAACATGACATTACCCATCCATTACCCAGCGATATGGATGATTTTCAATTCATTATCCATGCGGCTTCCATTGCATCGCCGACCTACTATCGGCAGTATCCCATCGAAACCATGGATGCTAATGTCAACGGGCTCAGGTCTCTTTTGGAATACTGCCTGCGGCAAAAAACGAAGGGTATTCCCGTTGAAGGATTCCTGTTCTACTCCACCAGTGAAATTTACGGTGATCCGACCCCCGAAAATATTCCCACCCCAGAAACCTATCGCGGCAATGTATCCTGTACCGGCCCCCGCGCCTGCTACGACGAATCGAAGCGCTACGGCGAAACCCTTTGCGTTAATTTTGCCCTGCAGCACGACTTGCCGATTAAAATGGCGCGTCCCTTCAACAACTACGGCCCTGGCCTGAAAATTACCGACAAACGGGTGTTACCAGATTTCGCCCGCGATATTTTTGCCGGTCGTGACATCGTCATGCTGTCCGATGGCTCCCCCACCCGCACCTTCTGCTACATTGCCGACGCCATCGTGGGCTATTACAAGATTCTGATTAAAGGGCGACCCGGCGAAGCGTACAACATCGGGGTTGAAACTCCCGAAATCTCTATGGCCCAACTGGCCGAGCATGTGACGACTTTGGGTAAGGAACTCTTTGGTTACACTGGCCAGGTTGTACGGCAGGAAAGCGCCGATAAAGACTATCTCGTAGACAACCCCAATCGTCGTTGTCCCGTGATTACAAAGGCCCGGAATGAATTGGGATACGAACCCAGCATCACCCTTGAGGAAGGAATGAGACGCTCGCTGATTTGGTACCAGGATAATCAAGTTGCGGAGGAAGCCTAAATGAAAGTATCAGTTGCCGGTACGGGATATGTCGGTTTGGTGTCTGGAGTTTGCCTGGCAGAAAAAGGGCATCAGGTAATTTGTATTGATATCGATGAAACGAAAGTCGATAAAATCAACAGCGGTATTCCCCCGATTTACGAAGAAGGTTTAGAAGAACTGCTCAAGAAGAACGTTGGTTCTACCCTGAAAGCGACCACCAACCTTCGTCAGGCAGTATTGGATTCTGATCTATCGTTAATTGCTGTAGGTACCCCTTTTGACGGCGAAGAAATCGATCTGAAATACATCAAGATTGTCGCTCGCCAAATTGGCGAGGTGTTGAAAGAGAAAGACACCTTTCATACCGTTGTGGTTAAAAGTACCGTGGTTCCCGGTACGACCGACGAGGTTGTTCTCCCCATTCTGGAGGAGGCATCAGGGAAAAAAGCTGGCGTCGATTTCGGGGTCGGCATGAATCCCGAATTCCTGAAGGAAGGAGAGGCCATTAAAGATTTTATGGCTCCCGACCGCATTGTTTTTGGTGGGCTAGAAGAGAAAAGTATCCAGGCCCTCGAAGAGCTTTATGCAGTCTTTGATGGGGTTGATAAGCTTGCCACCAATTGTCGTACCGCTGAAATGATTAAGTACACGGCAAATTCTTTGCTGGCCACTATGATTTCATTCTCCAATGAAATTGCCAACCTCTGTACCGCTGTGGGCGGCATTGATGTCACTGAAGTTACTCGGGGAGTTCATCTGGATAAGCGACTGACCCCCATTCTGGAAGACGGCACTCGCATTGTTCCGTCATTTACCACCTACATTGAGGCAGGTTGTGGTTTTGGCGGAAGCTGTTTTCCTAAAGATGTCAAAGCTCTCATTGCCTACGGGAAGCAGAAAAACAGCCCGATGCAGATCTTAGATTCTGTTATTGCCGTTAACGAAAACCAACCCGAAAAATTAATTACCTTACTGAAAAAGCACTATCCCGAACTCAAGGGAGTTAAAGTTGCCGTCTTGGGTTATGCCTTTAAGCCTGGTACCGATGACATTCGCGAGTCTCCAGCGTTGCCCATTACGCAAACACTCTTAGATGAGGGAGCCTATGTCAAAGGCTATGACCCTATCGCCCAACATGAAGCCCAGCAGGTCTTTGGAAAAGACACAGTAGAGTTTTGTCCCGATTTAGTGTCTGCCATTGCAGGGGTTGATGCGATTATCATCATCACGCGATGGGCTGAATTTAAGCAAATTCCTGACTTGCTATCGTCAACTCAAACGCAACCCGTGGTCATTGATGGCCGGAGAATGCTTGATAAAGCGAGCGTTGCCAAGTATGAAGGCGTTGGTATGTAACTAGCAGAAAGGCTTTGGTAGATGTTGGAAAACGTGAATGTTGTCCTGCAAAAGCCAAAGCTTTTCATGGTTAACTTATACTTGCTTCCTCAAATCTAAGTTTGGAGAGCGCGGAACTGAGATTTAAGATTTTTGATGACCTACCGAATGGCCTGTTTCATATAATCTCCCCAAATGACGGCAGCCTGGCCGCTGCTACCACGGGTTGGGGAGTTATCATCGTTGCCGAGCCAGATGCCTGTGGTCAGGTCTGCTCCCGGAACAAACCCGATAAACCATAAATCTCGATTGTCGTCGGTGGTACCTGTCTTGCCTGCCTCGCCAAGACCCAGGAAGGCATTACGCCCGGTTCCCCCCTGTACAACCCCCTGCAGCAAGCCCACTAAAGTATTGGCAATCTGCGGCTCAATCACCTGTTGATTGGCATCTCCGGCCTGGCCGAATTCGTAGATGACACGGCAGGTGTCGGGGTTATTAAAGTCTGTACAGTCGCTGGCATCGAGTACTCGCGCCACCCCGTGGGGACGATTCCAGACCCCGTTGTTGGCAATTGCGGCAAAAGCGCCAGTGATTTCCAGGGGAGTGACGACGCTTTCCCCCAGAGTCAGACCGGGGGATGCGACTAACTCCGATTCGACTCCCAGCTGTTGGGCAAAACCAATCACGTTTCTAAGTCCTGCATCTTGAGCGATGCGAAGAGCCACAACGTTTTCGGAGCGGGCCATACCGGCATACATATCGAGGGCAGCAGACCCTGAACGGCAGCCGGCAAACCGTTGCCCATTCCAGGTTAAGGGGCTACAGGAGTAGGCCGTACTGGGGGCAATTCCTGCATCTAATGCAGCTCCATAGGCAAAAACCTTGAACGTTGAGCCGGGTTGCCGGAGGGCTTGGGCGGCACGGTTAAATTGACTTTCTTCATAGCTAACCCCTCCCACCATGGCTCGAATGGCACCGGTTCCAGTGTCGAGGGTGACCACCGCACCCTGGGAGTAGCTCAGGGCAGAACCACGGCTCGACACGTCTTGCTGTAGGGCATTCTCTGCCTCAGCCTGGAGGTCAAGATCGAGACTGGTTTCGACGATAAAGTTACCTTCGCGGGCTAGAGCTGTCCCCAAAACTGCTTCTAGCTCGGTAAAAACATAGTTGTAAAAGTAGGGGGCACGGGTACTTTGCAGTTGTCGGGTGGCGTCGGGACTGATTTCGATGCGAGAACGCCGGGCCCGCCGGGCTTCTTCTTGGGTGACCATGCCCAGGGCCACCATTCGATCCAGGACTCGGTTGCGGTAGGCCACGGCGGCATCATAATTTTGCACCGGGTTGAAAGCATTGGGACCGGGCAAAATTCCGACCAGGGTAGCCGCTTCGGATAGGGTAAGGTCTTTAGCAGATTTATCAAAGTAGAACTGGGCGGCGTCTTCAAACCCGTAGAGGTTACCCCCTAGAAATACTCGATTTAGATAGGTAAGCAGCAGGTGGTTTTTGCTGTAAAAAGTTTCTAACTTGAGGGCAACGATGGCTTCGCGAATTTTACGCCCAGCAGAGTCGTCGGTACCGACATACTCTCGATAAATGCTGCGGGCAAGCTGCTGGGTAATGGTGCTGCCCCCCTGGCGAATGGAGCCGCCCCGCAGGTTGACCAGGGTTGCCCGTAGAATGCCAATGGGGTCAACTCCCAGGTGCCAGTGGTAGCGCGTATCTTCAGAGGCAATCAGCGCTTTGGGTAGGTAGGGAGAAAAGTCAGACATGCGGCGCAATTCCAGGTGGGCCTGGTTTTGCTGCTCTCGCAGGGGGACCTGTTGTCCATCTTCCTCGGCGTAAATCATCACCGGCCCCTGTACCGAGTCGGGTAAGGGCCGCATGGGGATTTTAGGCCACTCCAGGCCAACGATCCATGCCCCTATCAGTAAGGAAAGACCGGTAAACCCGTAGAGGCCATAGCGGGTGGTTGTAACGTACCAGGGAGGAGGATTGACAAATTCTAACTTAACGGCATCATCTAACTCCGGTGGCCCTAACGTAACCACGTCTCGGTGGTAGAGGGTGGTTCTTTCGATACGCTTCTTGCCGCGGTAAATGCCGTTGGTGGAGTTGCGATCTTTTAAGACGAAGGGTTGCCCCTGGCGGCTAGAGTCGCGGGTAAGGGTGGCATGAACCTGACTAACGATAGGACTGTTAGCAACAATGTCGCATTGAGAAGAACTTCTGCCCAGGATGTAGTGCTCTCCCAGCAGAGGAAAGGTAGATTGCTGCCCCTTGAAAGTTACGCGCAGCTCAACAGGACGACTTCCAGGCTTGACCGCCAGTTTGGAAAAATCCACTTTGGCCTGAACCGCCTGAACCGCCTGGGTAACTGTTTTTAAAAGGGTGCGCGTCGGTGTTTGTTTGGGGGGCGCCATGGTAATGGAAAAAGCCCAACCGTGGGTACTGCCCTATTGTAGTCATAAGTTCTGAGAACGCCCTGAAACTGGGACAGTTTTGTGAGTGGATTTGAGTATGCGTATTAGGTAAAAACCGCTGATGAAGAATGATTATGATTGACCATTCGATTTAGTGGGAGTCCGCCAGGCGGCGATCAGCAGGCAAATAATGCCGATGTTGATGCATACATCCGCTACATTAAAAATTGGAAAGCGGATGAGCCGAAAGTCTAAAAAGTCGACTACCTCCCCGGCCAGCATGCGGTCAATGCCGTTGCCCAGGGCTCCGCTGAGGATGAGTCCATAGCCCACCTGTTCCCAACGGTTGGCCAGATGAACAAAAAAACCGAGGGCAATCAGCCCCAGGCTAACCGCCATAGATAGCCACTTCAGCCATTCGCCGTTATCGCTAAACAAGCTGAAGGCTGCCCCTGTATTGGTAACAAAGGTAAAGTGAAACACTCCGTCCCAGAGGGGAATTGTATCGCCATACTCAAAAGTCTGGACCACCCAGAACTTGGTAAGTTGGTCTAGCACTAACCCAATCATGGCGGCGATCCAGAACAGGCGATTTCGCAATCTCATAGGCTCAATAGAATAGGAGTTGACGCAGGGTCAGGGAGAGGACTGCAACAGCACAGACCACCACTAAATGCCCTGGAATCGGCCAGATCGAGTATCTCACCAGAAGCTCCCAATAGGACATAGAAACATCCTGTAGCCACCCAAAAAGAGTTGCAATGGTGAGGTAAACAACCCCCATACCATGAATTACTCCCAGCCCACATAGTCCGCTAAAGGCCAGGTTCTCAAGCTTGGGTGGATCTCGAAACGCCAGATAGCCGCATAGCCAACCGGCGGGGATAAACCCCAGCAGGTACCCAAAACCGGGTTCTCGCACATAGCTGAGCCCCCCACCCTGGGTAAATACCGGAAACTCAAACACCTGAAACAGGGCTAGCCCGAGGACGAGATAGGCAATTTGGGATAGGGCCGCTGCGTTTTTTCCGCCGACACACCCTGTTAGCAGTACGGCACCTACCTGAAAACTCACTCCCAGGGAAAGAATTTCAATTCCTGCGTTGCCCCAGTTCCAGGGGCCACTGATGGTAAACGCCTCCATCCAGGTGGCCATGATGGTCAGGACCAACCCGATAAGAGCCCAGAGTAATTCGAAGGGTGCCAGCACCTGCGATGTTTTCACCTGAACGGTGGTCAATAGAATTTAGACAACCAGAGTACCAAGGTTTTCTGCAGTCGGAACGGTTTTCGCGAAATATTTCTGAAAGGCTAGGCGGCTAACGGACCATTACCTCTGATGCCACTTAAAACGGCTACCAGGGGATAGTTTTACCTTTCGGCTGACTCTATAAACTTACTGCCGCAGGTAACTCAACTTCACAGCTCGCGGTAGGTTATAGGCAAAGCATGCCCTGCCGTATTGCAAGGTCCTCTACTGGGGTTTGCCCTAGCCTATCAAGCTTGAAGACAAGACAACTAGCGACATTTGCGCCGTAAGGATGGCCTTACATCGCCCAACCCCTTCCCCCTCTCTTGCTCTCTCCCTCTCTTGCTCTCTCCCTTGCTTGCTCTCTCCCTCTCTTGCTCTCTCCTAAAGAGGCCGATACACCCGATAATTAATATTCGGGAAAATATTATCCACCACTTCCACTTTCTCCAGCCAGCCAGAGTCAATTTTGCCCATGCGGATGTCTTCCCACAGCTTCTGGAACCGCATCAGATGGGAGCGGGTACGGCGCACTGCATAGGGCACCATGGTTCCCGTGCGCATGATGAAGGCCCAGTCCGATGATTGAGCCAGCAGCAGTTCCCGAGCCGCCTGATTAAGGGCACGCCATTCCAATTCATCGGCTGGTTCCCGCTTAGCCAGGTCGATCATGCGCTCGGCGGCTTTGTGCAGATGGGGGTAAATCCAGGAGTTGGTTTCGTTCAGCCAGTATTCATGGAAGCCTTTATAACCCCAGCTGGATTGAGAAGGACGGCATACCTGCTGGTTGGGATTGTTGCGCAGATAATCGGCCAGGTGGGTCATTTCGTAGGTGTCCTGGTCGTACCAGGTTTTACGGAACAAGTAGTCAAGGAACCAGGGGCCTTCGTACCACCAATGGCCAAACAGTTCTGCATCGTAGGGGGAGACTACAATCGGCGGGCGCTGCATGAGCCCATGCAGATAGCTAATCTGCTGCTCCCGGTTGTACATGAAGTTGGCTGCGTGATCAGCCGCCTTTTCCCGCGCCCAGTAGGGGTCGTACCATTCCTTATCGGAGAGGCCCAGACCCTTACCCGTAATTTTGTGGTATTTGATGCCGACGTTCTTACGCTGGCCATTGGGCATGACGTAGGGCTTGATGTACTCATATTCTGCGTCCCAGCCCAGGTCACGGTAGAACTCGCGATATTCTGGGGAGCCAGGATAACCCACCTGGGACGACCACACCTGCTGCGAAGATTCATGATCCCGTCCGAAAGCCGCTACCCCAGTTTCGGTGAAGATAGGAGCGTAGGAGCCGAACCGAGGGCGGGGACGAGCATAGAGAATACCGTGGCCATCGGTGAGGAAGTAGCGCAGACCGGCATCGGCCACCATGCGCTCTAGCCCTTCATAATAGGCACATTCTGGCAACCAGATGCCGTTGGGGGCACGGCCAAAGTTTTCTTCGTAGTGCTCGACTGCCACCTGAAGCTGCGCCCACACCGCTTCGGGGTACATCTTCATCAGCGGTAGGTAGCCATGGGTCGCCCCGCAGGTGATAATTTCTAGATTATTGCTGTCCTGAAACTGCTTAAATGCAGTAACTAAATCACCGCTGTAGCTTTCCCATACGTTGCGGACGTGGTTGAATTCCTGAGCATAGTGTTCTGCAAGATAGCGGACGTGGCCATTGTGGACGTTGCGCTCCACTTCAAGCTCAGTCAGTTCTTCGAGCTTGGCCAGGTGCTCGTCAAAGCGCTCTTGCAACAGCGAATCTCGTAGCATGGACACCAGGGGAGGCGTCATACTCATGGTGATTTTAAAGTCGATACCGTCGCGCTTGAGCCCCTCAAACATGGTGATCAGGGGCACATAGGTTTCGATAATGGCTTCGTAGAGCCATTCCTCTTCGAGCACGTAGTCACTCTCGGGGTGACGAACGAAGGGTAAATGAGCGTGCAGAACGAGCGCGAGGTATCCAGTAGCCATAGAGTGCCGTTGAGGGAAGTGAACTGAGTAAGCCGATGTCGTAAGTCGATTTGCGTTAGCAAAGCATGACCTTTGACAAGATTCTAAAGCAAAAGTTAAGCATTTCTGGTTAGCCAGGTTGCATTTGCCAAATCTGATTTGTTAAGCAACTTTCACTAAGTTTTGTTTAGCTGCAATTGATATCTCATAGAGTGACTCCCCAAATCGTCCAGGGAGAACTCTTTGAAAAGAAATATTTCGATAGCCCAGTTCCCCCTAGGAAAGCCTCTGGGGAAAGCGGGAATATGAGGGGTAGTAAATTCTATATAGAACGATGCCAAACGGTTCATTCCACGCTTTCTCCAAGACCTTGAAATCATTAGCCATTCTCTTCATGGCTATTGGTGTGATCTGCTGGGGCGGCGGAAAAGCCATCGCCCTGCCAGGTTCTGGAGCTCTGGTAGGTGCTCCTCCAGGGTCCGTTTTGGCTGCCACTGCCACTATGGCACCCTTAACTGAATCCGCTGATGACCTGGAGACCACCCTGGCCCAGTTCTTGCAGGGAATTCCTCCTGGTTTCTATGGATTGCGCGATGTAAATAGACTGAAAACCCGGCTGAAAGAAACGGACCTGGTACTCATTGATGTGCGAGAAGCGTCTGAATACTCAGCAGGTCACATCAATGGGGCCATCAACATTCCCTTACGTACCTTGGTTCAGAATTTAGATCGGGTGCCCAACGAAAAACCGGTGATGCTGTATTGTTCTAGCGGCTACCGCACGGGCATGGGGGTCATGACACTACGGTTGCTGGGCTACGACAATGTGGAAGGATTTCCGCCCAGTTATCAAGGTTGGCAGAAAGCAGAAGGCTAATGTAGTCTCTGGCTATTCCCAAAACCGTTGGCCAGTCGGCCAGGCTAACCCCGACTGGATAGAGCCGTAACGTCGGGATACCAGTGGAAAATTTTGCTGCTGCAGGCTAAAACCGCCTTGACCCCGACTTAAGGCCGGAAAACCCCTAAGGGCAAGCCCCAAAAACCGTACCTTGGTGACGGGGCAAAACACGTTACATATCTTTACAATAAAGAGAAATTATCAGTGCCATCGACATTCCTTATCACAGGGTGCCCCTTGATGCTGATATTCGGTCGCTGTAGAGGATGGGAGTAGCCCTGGCGCTGGGCACCCCTCCCAGTTCGTGGCTATCCCCTGCGAAGCGGCGACTCTATTGTTGAGGAGAAAGTGTAATGCAGTTTTTAGTGGTTCGAGGACTGTTCTGGCTGGTGACGGAGGTGCTCCTTTCTCTGGTGGAGCTGGACAATCTGGCTGACTACAGTGAGTTTATCTTTCGTCTGAAAGATGATATGGCTCTGCAGCGAGACAAGATCGTCAGGATGATGAAGCCGGAGGATGGTTATCCGGCAATTTGCTCAATTCCGGTCGAATTAAACCAGGTCTAGCTTGAAATCTGGAGTTTTCTCTAAGGCAAAACTCCACTTCTGGACTTGGACAGGGTTTATTTACCCTAGGCAAATACGACGGTTCGATTGCCATAAACCAAGGTGCGATTTTGTAGGTGTAACCGCACTGCCCGAGCCAGAACGATGCGCTCAACGTCTTTTCCTTTTCGGATCAGTTCTTTGACTTCATCGCGGTGGCTGATGCGCACCACGTCTTGCTCAATGATGGGGCCTTCATCGAGGTCAGACGTAACGTAGTGGGCAGTTGCTCCGATGATTTTCACCCCCCGCTGATAGGCTCTTTGGTAGGGGTTTGCTCCGACAAAGGCCGGTAAAAAGGAGTGGTGAATGTTAATCACTTTGGCATGGTGCTGCAGAAAATCTGGTGACAAGATCTGCATATACTTGGCCAGCACCACCAGGTCGATGTCATACCGCTGCAGAAGTTCGAGCTGACGCTGTTCTTGCTCAGCCTTGGTTTCCCTGGTCACCGGGATGTGGTGAAAGGCAATGCCAAACTGGTCGGCAATGGGCTGCAGGTGAGGATGATTGCTGATAATTAAAGGAATTTCGGCCTTAAATTCTCCGGCTTTGTGCCTCCACAGCAGGTCCAGCAGGCAATGGTCCTGACGGCTGACCCAGATAGACAGGCGTGGAACCGTATCCGAGAAGTGCAGTTGCCAATCGGCCCCGAGGGGTTGGGCAATGGCATTAAACGCCGGACCAATAATGTCTCGGGGTAGATTAAATCCTTCCAATTCCCACTCAATGCGCGATAGGAATAGTCCTGCTTCGGGATCGCGGTGCTGATCGGCATGCAGGATATTGCCGCCGTTGGAGTAGATAAAATTGGCCAGCTTAGCCACTAACCCCTTTTGATCGGGGCAGGATACCAACAGAATGGCGCTAGGAGACTCTGTAGTCATGGCAGTAAGTCTGATCGTAGATTTTTTCAGACTATCACTCGCATTGAGTCAGTAACACGATATTGCAAACCTCAACGAACCTTGTCGGCTCGTGAAGCTTCAACCGCTCAGGTGGCTACTTTTTAGGAATCGCATAAGAATAGAAAGATAACCCAGTCCCCATGGTTGCCAGAGTACTGGTTCTGGTCATGGGGGCCGTATGTTCAGTCTAAGGACTAAAACTATGAGCACTCCTAAGGTCGTGTATGACCATCTCAAGCATATTGAAGAGGTTGATACCCTCAAAAGTGCCGTCTATCGCGAGGAGGCAATCGAAATTCTGGCGGACCCCAATATCAGCCTGAAGTGGAGGCTTGCGATCGCAGACCGCCTCAACGACGCCAACCACCTCCTCGCCCTGAATACCGTCGGAGAAGATAGCTACTAGTATCAGCTGGCAGAAATAAGGCAACCATTGCTGAGGGTGCCAGGTATCAGGTTTCAGGAATCGTTGGCCGACTTACGCCGTAGAGTACTAGCTTTTGTCTGGCTACCCATCCTTTCCAAGCCCTTGTCCCTACCAAAGGGGGCTGGTGATTGAATTCTCTCACCCAGAGACTTGACCCTTGCTGCTGTAATGCGGATCAGCAGCAAGGGTTAAGTCTTTGGGTTTTGCATTGGCCCTTAGAAATGGGCACTGAACAAGGTGGGACAGCCGTTTCGATGCCCCAGAGCCAGGTAAGGTAGCCATCCTAAACAACTGAATACTACACGATCCTCATTCCTCAAGGTGGTCAAGCAGAGGATGACAGTGCAACCACTGGCCATTTGCACCCGGGCAGCTCAATCTAGCTCTTTAGACTGAATACCAAATGTCGAACAGGGTGTCTAATAAATTGACAAACCTCAGTGTTAGACGCTATCAAGCCCGGCTCAAACCCCGGAGCTTGCCCTCGGGCAAAACTCCACCGCTGGATAGAGACAAGGTTAAATGCAACATCAGGAATCAGAAGAGGTTGTGTTGTAGAAGGCAGAACAAAGGCTGATGAGGGTGAACTACCATGGCAGAGCAAGTTGCTGAAGCACCTGTGCGCTACCGATTTACCTCTGTTCCTCAAGGGGTGCAGTTAGAAATTTGGGAACTTACTCCGTCCCACATTGGAGTTGATAAGCCTTTTTTGTTTCGGGCCAAGTATCTTCTGCCCAATCGGCAGGAGGCCGAAACCGTTCTGGCTGATTTTCTTAGCAACAACGGTCTTGCTTTTGCCGATGACACCCTGCCGCCAGACTTAGAAACTGGCTACCGGCGGTTACTACAAAGTCGCGATACCCGCGCTTAAAGACGCAGCGCCATTGTGACCAGCAGTGGCCCCAGCACCAAAGCCGGAAGAAAAGAGGCTACCCTGATACGGCCCAACTCTAGCAGGTTGAACCCTAAACCCAAAATCATGAGCCCTCCCACTCCCGTCAGCATGAGGATGTGCGGGTCGGTGGCAGGGTCGGGAATTAGATCCGCAAACAGCCCTGCCAGCAGGGAAATGCTGCCCTGCACCACGAGTACCGTAAGGGCAGAAAACAATACTCCTATACCATAACTCCCCGTCAGGGCGACGGAGGCCAACCCATCCATGGTGGCCTTCAGGGTGAGCAGTGTGTTATCACCCGACAGACCATTGTTAATGCTGCCGAGAATAGTCATTGGGCCAATACAGAACAACAGGCTGGCGGCCACAAAGCCTTCGGTGAACTTGCCGCCCCCTTTAACCCGAGCCTTAAGCTGATCTCCCAGTTGGGTAAGCCGTTTTTCGATTTGCCACCATTCCCCCAAGAGCCCGCCCGCCACCATGGCCAGCAACGCCAAAATAATCCCATCAATGAGACCAGCTTCAACCTCGGCAAGGCTACGGACCATGGCAAAACCAATCACCAGGGTCATTAGCCCGACTGCTTGAGTGATGATTTGTTGCATTGATTGGGGTAGCCGGTGACGCAGCACCATGCCCACAGAGCTGCCGATAATGACTGACAATACGTTAATCCAGGTGCCACTGGTTTTAGCCCACAGGCTCAGCATCGCGAGTCCGGTAAAGAACATTTCTGACTGTAGCAGGAGAGAGTGGAGGGGTGGAGGGTGAATCAGGGCAGGCGAAAGGGAGACTGAACTGTCTATCTGGCCTGTCCCCTGTTATAGTCTCCACAAAGCATTTTGCGCTGGAGGGAAATTCTATGGTTGCTCCTGTTAGCCTAATTCGAGCCGAGTCCTACGCGAAGGCAGCGCTGCGCCAAAAGCTAACAGAGGTACTGTCACCCCTGGGAGGCATAACTGCTTTTGTACGACCGGGAGACCGAGTGCTGTTGAAACCTAACCTGCTGACGGGGGCGCGTCCGACTAAAGCATGTACGACCCGACCAGAGCTGGTTTACGCAGTCGCTCAACTGGTGCAACAGGCGGGAGGGCAACCATTTTTGGGGGATAGCCCGGCTTTTGGCAGCGCCAGGGGAGTGGCAGAAGCGAACGGTTTGTTGCCCCTGGCAGAAGAACTCAACTTGCCCATCGTGGAACTGCACGGCCAGCGCTATGGGACGAGCAGCCTAGAGTTTGACCATCTGCGACTGGCAAAAGAGGCGATGGACGCAGATGTGGTCATCAATCTGCCGAAAGTGAAGTCCCACGTACAGCTCACCCTGACTCTGGGGGTCAAAAACCTCTTCGGCTGCGTACCCGGCAAAATGAAAGCCTGGTGGCATATGGAAGCGGGTAAAGATGTAGAGCGGTTTGGCACCATGCTGGTGGAAACGGCTCGACTGATCAATCCTGAGTTGACTATTTTAGATAGCATTGTTGGTCACGAAGGCAACGGCCCTAGCGGTGGTGAACCCAGAGACCTGGGCATTCTGGCGGCATCGCCTAATGTCTTTGCGTTGGATAGAGCAATGGTTGAGATTTTGAACGTTGATCCGCTGCGGGTACCAACGGTTGCACAAGCTTTACGAACGGGAGCCTGCCCGATGTGGGAAGACATCAGCTTTCCGCTGATGCACCCTGACGAATTGAAAGTATCGGACTGGAAGCTGCCAGAAGCTTTACAACCGATCGACTTTGGCATGCCACGGGTGGTGCGTTCCACCTTCAAGCACCTCTACATTCGCTTCATTAAAGAACCAATGGCAGTCTATGCAGGACGCTAATGCCAGCGCTCCAAATGCCGATCACTCTATGCGGGGGTAAACGCGAAGCGGCTTCTCTGGGAGTGGGGATGAAAAGTCAAGATGCCCCTCTGGGGGCGACTGCTTATGGTGAATCAGCCTCAATGGTGAGACCATTTACAATGGATATAACTGCTTGAACTGTTCCCATGAATCGATGGGCTAACTTTCTCTCTCTGTTGCCTGGTACAACTCTGACCATTCTTGTTATCAGCATTGCTTTTCTCAGGTTTTACGATGAAACCGACTTCTTCATCCTCGGAAAACTCGCCAACCCAAGAGTTTGGAGCAATCGACTCACTGTGGCAGCCATCGTGGTGGCACTGGTTAATTTCGGCTTTGAGTGGAACGATCGAAACCGAGAAAGAAACCGCCTTGCTGAAGAAACTGAATTTAGAATACGACAAGAGAATTTTATTGCGGCAGAAGAGCAACGAAGAGCTCAGGAAGAGCAACGAAGAGCTCAGGAAGAGCAACGAAGAAGAGAGGATCGCACACGAGCAGAGAATGAACGAATTGAGGCAAAAGAACAGGCGGCTCGCCGAAATCGAATCGAAACTGAACGAGATCTTGCGCTCTTAAATTTTTTCTTGGATCCATCGGAAACGAATCGGCAAATGCTGAACCGGGTCATGAATGTACTCAGGGAATATCTTGAGACCCTGATGTAGCCTACCCCTCAACAAAGGCGCGAGTAAAACTCTAAGTCCCCCAAACTTATGCCTCATAATTCAAAGCTTTTCGATTTCCTGAAGGAAACAATTCACCAATCTGTTGATCAGCAAATCCCTTTCGCTGATTTTATGGAGTTGGTGCTTTACCATCCCCAAGAGGGCTACTACACCGCTAGGGATGCGGCCATTGGCCCTGAGGGAGACTTTGTTACCTCATCCCACCTGGGCCACGACTTTGGGGAACTGCTGGCGGGGCAGTTTGTGGAATTATGGCAGCACCTGGAGCAGCCTTCTCCGTTTCATCTAGTGGAAATGGGGGCAGGGCAGGGGTTAGTTGCTGCCGATGTGTTGACCTATCTCGAAAACCATCATCCCGAATGCTTTGCGGCATTGAACTACCTCATCATCGAGAAGTCGGACGGTCTTAGGCAGGTACAGCAGCGGCGGTTGGCACCGTGGCAGGGTCGGGTGCAGTGGACGACCCTAGAAGATACACCTGACGACGGCATTACCGGCTGTATTTTCTCCAATGAACTGGTAGATGCTTTGCCGGTTCACCTAATCGAGCAAACAGAAACAGGGCCGCAAGAAGTTTATGTCACGACAACAAACACTGAAGCCGCCCAAAGGCCTAAACTACAGGAGACGTTGGGACCGCTCTCCCATCCTCGATTGGCAGAATATTTTTCTCTGGTAGGAATAGATTTTTCAACGCCCCACTATCCGCCTGGTTACCGCACCGAAGTGCATCTGGCCGCCCTGGACTGGATGAAAACCGTAGCCACAAAGCTAAAGCGAGGGTATGTGGTCACCATTGACTACGGGTACCCGGCAGAGCGTTACTATGGCCGGGCGCGATCGCAGGGCACCCTGCAGTGCTACTACCAGCACGCCCATCACAACGACCCCTACGCCCACCTGGGCCATCAAGACATTACCGCTCACGTCAATTTCACCGCCCTGGAACGTCAGGGTGAGCGTTGCGGTCTGACCACTGTTGGCACCACCCAACAGGCCATGTTTTTGATGGCTTTAGGGTTAGGGGACCGGCTCAATGATCTGGCCCAAATTCAAGCCACCGATACCGAGACGTTGAATATGGCGATTCAGCGCCGGGACACCCTTCATCAGCTGATTAATCCCATGGGGTTAGGAAACTTTATGGTGCTGGTGCAAGCCAAAAACTTAGAGGTAGCCAACAAACCCCTAAAGGGCCTCACGATTCCTCCGCTGTCTTCAACCTTGTCCTAAACTTGATCCAGGCCCAGGAGGGAAGTTTTGCCTGAGAGCTCACCCCAGGTCCCCAACTGGACTTGGCATCGCCTCACAACTTGGCCCGAATCTTGAAGGAGTAGTCGCCTCCGGCTTCGAGCTGATAGTCGAACCGCTCTAGAAAGCGGCTCAGGGGTTCGCGAATCAGTGCCCGTCCCAGGGATGGCTCAACCCTCAGCTGCCCCTGGCGAAAGCGCCATTGAAATTGCCATTCGTAATTATCGGCCCGAACCTCCCCTTCAATGCGGCCCTGGCTCCAGGACTGATGGGTTATGCGTACGTAAGCCGTGGTTTCAGGTAAGCGGCTAGCCACAGAGCAATCAGTGAAGTAGACGTCAAACGATAAATCGGCAGCAAATACAACGTTGCCTTACAGGTACCATAACCGTAGCCCAGGTTCTGGTCTACTGGCCCGGTATTGGACCCAATACCAAAATGAATTCCCCTTTATCTGGTTCAACCTAGCGCAAAAAAACGGTAGCCTAGGTAAAAGGCAACTTTTCATTTCCGGATGCTCAGCATAGTGTCGATGCAGAGCACAGGTTGTCTGAACTTTTTGCATTCGCTAGTGGTTGGAACCCCCCGTGCCCAAGGTCGGCATTATCTACAACGACATTAAACCCATTGCTTGTCAGGCCGCCCTCGAATGGCAAGACAAGCTGACTAACCGTGGCTATCGGGTCATTTTAGCGACGGGGGTGGGCGGCATCCTGGGCTACTCAAGCCCAGAAAGACCCGTTTGCCATACCCCCATCGATAGCCTGGTTCCCCCCCATTTTGATGACGCCATGGAATTTATTCTGGTGCTGGGGGGTGACGGCACCGTGCTCTCTGCTTTTCGCCAGGTGGCACCCCTGGGGGTACCCCTGCTAACGGTCAATACGGGGCACATGGGATTTTTGACAGAAGCCTATTTGAACCAGCTGCCCCAGGCCATGGAGCAAGTTCTATCGGGGGAGTACGAAGTTGAAGCGCGGGCGATGCTCTCAGTCAGGTTAGAGCATCGAGAAACCTTGATCTGGGAAGCCCTTTGCCTGAATGAGATGGTGCTACACCGGGAGCCCCTCACCAGCATGTGCCATTTCGAGGTGGCCATTGGCAGTCACTCTCCGGTGGATATTGCCGCAGACGGCATCATCATTTCTACACCCACGGGGTCTACCGCTTATTCCCTATCTGCCGGGGGGCCGGTGATTACGCCTGGGGTGCCGGTATTTCAGCTCATTCCCATCTGTCCCCACTCTTTAGCTTCGCGGGGGTTAGTGTTTCCTGACCAGGAACTGGTCACCATTCATGCCGCTAATCCGGATCCTCTGGTTATGGTTGTAGATGGTAACGCTGGCTGCTACGTCATGCCCGAAGATAACGTCTGTACCTGCGCTTCTCCCTTTAAGGCCAAGTTCATTCGTTTAAAGTCCCCTGAGTTCTTTAAGGTGCTGCGAGAAAAACTCGGTTGGGGCCTGCCCCACATCGCCAAGCCTACTTCGGTTGAGCTGCCCTGATCAGGCACACGCTATAATCGCTTTGTTTTATTTGGGGAGGCATGGTACCGAGTTCAGCCCACGAGTTGCGGGTTGACCTAGGGCAAAACTCACTTTTGGTCTTGGGCGTGGTTGATTTATCTTCACTAGCTTGAAATTGCGGGCTGCAAGCGGATTTATGGAAACGACAACAGTAGATGCCGGACCAACTATTTTGATTGTGGGAACCAACGAAGGCCAAACCCGGCAGATGGGCCTTGACCTGCAGGAGGCCGGATATGCCGTCAAACTGGCCTACTCCTCCCAGGAGGGGATGGCCCTGGCCCGGCAAATTGCCCCGGCTCTGATTGTGGTTGACCGACTGCTGGGGGGGGAGTCTGGCATTACCCTGTGCCAGCAACTCCGAAACCAGGGGATGAAAGTCCCCATCATGCTGATGATGGCCAAGGATAATCTGGAGGATCGGGTGGCCTGCCTGGAATCAGGGGCCGATGACTACTTTCTTAAGCCCTATCGGGCGGATGCTTTTCTCAAAAATCTCCAGTTGTATCTGCAGCCCAGCCCGACCAACCCTGAACATTTACGATTTGGGGAGTTATCCCTTGACCTGGTGAATCGCCATGCCAATCGTGGCGATCGCTTGATTGAACTCACCATGAAAGAATTTGAACTGCTGAAGTACCTGATGGAGCATCCCCGAGAGGTGCTCACCCGAGAGCAAATTCTTGAAAATGTCTGGGGGTATGACTTTGTCGGCGAATCTAATGTGATCGAAGTTTATATTCGCTATCTGCGCCTGAAAATTGATGGCGACAATGAAAAACGGTTGATTCAAACCGTGCGCGGGGTGGGCTACGTCCTGCGAGAAGGATAGTATGACGAATGACATTACCTGACATCAGCCATGGCCCGGAATAATTTGGTGAAAGGTTTGAACTCCCATGCCTTGCTCAGACAATCTCTGACGCTAACCCTGTCTGGAATGCTGGGAGTGATGATCATGACCAGTTTGGGTTGTTCGGCGGTACAATCTGACCCGTTGATCGGCTCTCAAGACGCTCCTGAAGCCGTTGAAGCGCCCGATGCAGCACCCTCAGACGATGCCATCGCGATGCCATCTCGCTCATTAGGACAACAGTTGCCCATTTCCGCGGTCGCCCAAATTGCCGGCCAGGAAATTTTGCTGGAGGTAGCCAGAACTCCTCGCCAGCAAGCTCTGGGGTTAATGTTTCGAGATTCCCTACCTGACAACCGGGGCATGTTGTTTCCCCTGGCGCGCCCCCGCCCGGTTAGCTTCTGGATGAAGAATGTGCCGGTGCCCCTTGACATGGTGTTCATTTACGACGGCACCATCAAAGCTATTTCCGCTAACGTCCCGCCCTGCGAGGCCGAGCCCTGCCCCACCTATGGGCCGGGAGACCAGCTCATAGACCACGTGATTGAACTACGGGGAGGCCATGCGGCAGAACTGGGTCTGATGGTTGGGGATACGGTAGTTATTTCCCCGGTTACCCCTTAGGGAATGCCGATAAAGTCACGGCATTTTTACTGATTGCTAACCTATACAAATGGGGGATCATAAGTCAAGTTGATCCGTCGATGGGTTTATCCCTCAGGAACGTAACCCCAGTGAGGATTTTTGTGCTCGCTGGGGGCGGGTTGTGTCTGCCGACGCGGAAGGCAAAATTTTACAAAAACTGCGTATTTTTTGGTATTCTATCGCCTTGTCTATACAAATTTTTTATGCCTGTACCGATAAGGTGAAGAGCATTAGCCTGTTGCCGGGGCAAAAAAATTTTGTTGCCAAAACTATTCTTTTATATAGAATCGTGTGCTATCAGGATGAAACGCATCTACTCCAGGAGGTGAGACTGAATGACCATTAGTAACCATGCCAATTTAATTCGGTTTTTGCAGGAGGAGTTGTCGATTGCTCCTGCCTCCATTCAGGTTGCCCTGAAGCATTGTGAGCAGGATCCTGGTCCTCTACCCATGATTTTGTGGCAGTACGGATTAGTGACTCTAGAGCAATTGGAGCAAATCTATGACTGGATGGAAGCCGCCTAGGGCTGGGCACCATTTTTTCCTGGGCTGTTATGGCCGGTCTCTTTCTATCTCGCTTCATTCTCCTATTGAACAGGCCCTAACCAAGATTGCTAAAAAACGGCGTAGCGCTAAGCCACGCCGTTTTTTGTTTTAGCTATGCGCGGTTGAGGAGACTACACCTTGTGGACGATACCTTGGCCAAGGACAACAATGGAGTTTGGCTTGAGCAAAAAACTCCAGATCTTGACCTGGTAAGACCTTAGCCCAGCAAAATTTCTCCAGCCGCATTGACCCCAGCGCCAGCGGTGAACTGGTCGTAGCCCAGGTGGCCCAGGGTGGCTTCTAAAGCAGAGACAGCGGTGATGATGTCGCGATCGCACACGAACCCCAGGTGCCCAATGCGGAAGATCTTGCCCTTTAAGTGATCCTGCCCGCCCGCTAGAGCGATGTCGAACTGTTTCTTCATGACGGAGCGAATCTGCTCGGCCTCAACCCCCTGGGGCATCACGGCGGTAATGGCTGGGCTGGCGCAGTCATCAGCCCCAAACAGCGGCAAATTCAGAGCCTTCATGGCCGCCCGGGTTGCCCGTCGATGGCGATCGTGGCGAGCAAAGATGGCCTCTAACCCCTCTTTTTTCATCATATTCAGAGCGGCCTGCAGGGCAAAGAACAGGTTGACCGGAGGGGTAAACGGGGTGCTGTCCTTGGCGGCAGTCTTTCGGTAAGGCCCCAAATCCAGGTAAAACTTGGGTAGAGTTGCCGTTTCGTAAGCTTTCCAGGCTTTTGCGCTAACGCTGACAAAGGCCAGCCCAGGAGGAATCATATAGCCCTTCTGGGAGCCAGAACCCACCACGTCCAGACCCCATTCATCGACGGGAACGTTGCAGGCCCCCAGACTGGTGACCGCGTCTACCATAATTAGCGCTTCACCATGGGCCTTAACATGCCGATTGATGGTTTCCAGGTCATTTAATACCCCACTGGAGGTTTCACTGTGGGTGACGATGACAGCCTTAATGTCCTTGTTAGCGTCTGCTTCCAGGACGGCTTTAAAGGCTTCAGGATCCAGAGGTTTACCCCACTCGGCTGTAATTTCCTCGACCTCTAGCCCATAGGCCCGAGCCACCTTGGCCCAGCGGTCGCCAAACTTACCATTGCTGCCCACCAGCACCTTGTCTCCCTGGCTCAGGAAGTTGATGATGCCGGCTTCCATGGCCCCGGTACCGCTGGCGGTAAGCACCAATACATCGTTCTGGGTCTGGTGCAGCCACTTCAGGTTCTCGGTCACTTCCGCCATAATGGCGCTAAACTCCCCACTGCGGTGTCCCATGGGGTGTTTGGTCATCGCCAACAATACTTGCTCCGGAACGGGAGTGGGTCCCGGAATCATGAGCATTAACTTGTTATCCATGCCTTGCCACCAGTTTTGCAATTAATGTGCAAGCTCTCACTTTAGCAACAAGAATTGGCCTTCTCCAAAATTTTCGGGGTGTTGTAAGGAATGTCAGGGTTACAACAGAATCGCAGAGCGTTCAGCCAGGGCAGAGCGTTCTCCCTTGTAGAGAGTAATATGCCCGGCCAAAGCTTCACCTTTAAACCGTTCGACGACATAGGTGAGGCCGTTGCTGGCGGCATCGACATAAGGGTTATCGATCTGGTCGGGGTCGCCGGTCAGGACGATTTTGGTACCGTCTCCGGCACGGGTGAGGATAGTTTTAACTTCGTGGGGGGTAAGGTTTTGGGCTTCGTCTACGATCAGGAACTGTTTGGGAATGGTGCGCCCGCGAATATAGGTCAGGGGTTCGATTTGAAGGAGGCCCTGATCAATCATTTCTTCGTGACCCCGCCGCCAGTGGTCGGGTCTGCCGCGCATATCCTGGGTGCCAAAGATCAGATCAAAGTTGTCGTAGAGGGGCTGCATCCAGGGGTTGAGCTTTTCGCCAATGTCACCGGGCAGGTAGCCGATGTCGCGGCCCAGGGGCACAATGGGGCGGGCAATCAGTAGACGGGAATAGAGGCGTTCGTCGGCAACCTTTTGGACCCCGGCTGCGATCGCCAGCAGGGTTTTACCCGTCCCTGCCTTACCCACCAGGGTCACCAGGGAAATGTCATCCTGCAGCAGCAGTTCGAAGGCAAACCGCTGTTCTCGATTGCGGGGATGAATGCGCGATACCCCGGCATGGGGCAGTTTGCCGATGGGAACTACCTTGCCGCTATCTCCCTTGACAAAGGCCAGGGCTGTGTGGGTGGGGTTTGTCTCATCCACCAGGGTAATTGCCTGGTTGGGATATAGGGTCGTCTCCAACCGTAAATGCCCCTCCGAAAAGAGCAGGGTCATGTTCTCTGCCGAGGTCATCACCTCAACCGTGCCGGTGTAGAGTTCGTCGATGTCAATTTTGTCGGTTTCATAGTCTTCGGCGACTAAGCCCAGGGCATCGGCCTTGATGCGCAGGTTGGTGTCTTTGCTAACCAGCACCACCGGCAGGTCGTAGTGATGCTTGTGTTCCATAGCTACCGCCAGAATGGCGTTATCCCCCTGGTCGCCCTCCAGCTCAGCAGGGAGCTGCTGTAGGGTATCGCGGTGGCACAGAGCGACTTTTATATGACCCCCCTGGTCCAGGGGAATGCCCTGCACCAGAGATCCCTTCTGGCGAAGTTCGTCCAGGGTGCGGGACACATAGCGAGCATTTCGCCCTGTGTCGGTAGAGCCTTTTTTGAACCGATCCAGCTCTTCGATGATGGTGATGGGCAAAATTACATCGTTGTCCTCAAACCGAAACATGGCCATCGGGTCGTGTAGCAACACGTTGGTATCGAGAACAAAGACTTTTTTCATAAACCGTTGAGTATAGATATACCAGGCCCAGCTCGAGATCTGCAGCTTTCTCTAAGGCAAAACTCCACTTCTGGGCTTGGCTAAAGTTATTTAGCCACTTTAAAGGATTCCGCCCGACATTTTCGCTTGCCGCGCAAGGAAGATTCACATCCTGGCGGTAGGCAGAGCCGGGAGTTAGGATTCTGAAACGGGATGCCCACGATGGGAACAGCCTCCCTTATTCTTATTAGATAGGCTTAAATAGCGCTGCAAACCGTTGGAGACCTGCCCCATGCGACTGTCCCAGATGCTCTTTGTGACCCTGCGGGAAGATCCGGCAGAGGCCGAAATTCCCAGCCATAAGCTGCTGCTTCGGGCCGGTTACATGCGCCGCATCACCAGTGGGGTGTATGCCTATTTACCCCTGCTGTGGCGGGTGTTAAATAAAATCTCGGCCATTGTGCGAGAAGAAATGGACGCCACCGGTGCCCAGGAGTGTTTGCTGACCCAGCTGCAACCGGCAGACCTGTGGCGTGAGTCGGGTCGTTGGGAGACCTATACCAAAGCCGAAGGCATCATGTTTTCCCTGGTGGATCGGCGCGGGCAAGAACTGGGCCTAGGCCCCACCCACGAAGAGGTGATTACCACCATCGCCCGGGAGATGATTCGCTCTTACCGGCAGCTGCCCCTGCACCTGTACCAGATTCAAACCAAGTTTCGTGACGAGATTCGGCCCCGCTTCGGCCTCATGCGCGGGCGGGAATTCATCATGAAAGATGGCTACTCTTTTCACACCGATGCCGCCAGCCTGAAGCAGACCTACGACGATATGTACACCGCCTACAGCAACATTTTGCGCCGCTGCGGGCTAAAGTTTCGCGCCGTAGAGGCCGATTCGGGAGCCATCGGCGGTTCCGGCTCGACGGAATTCATGGTGCTGGCCGAAGCGGGCGAAGATGAAGTGCTCTACACCGAAGACGGCACCTATGCCGCCAATGTGGAAAAGGCCGTTTCCCTACCAGCGGATGCTGTGCCCTCAGAGTTCAAACAGTTTGAAAAGCTCGATACCCCAAATACGCCGACCATTGCATCTCTGGCCAAGTTTTTGCAGTGCTCTCCCACCCAGATCGTCAAAAATGTGCTGTACCAGGCCACCTTTGATAGCGGTCAGTCTGTTCTGGTGCTGGTCAGCATTCGTGGCGACCAGGATGTCAACGACGTGAAGCTCTCTAACGAACTGTCTAAACTGGCATCCGACTACGGCGGCACTACCCTGCTGACGCTGGAAGTCCCTGATGAAGAAGCGCAGCAAACGTGGGCGGCAAAACCCCTCCCCCTGGGCTACATAGCCCCCGATCTGGAAGACGACTACATTCGCTCTGATCTGGAGGATATGGCTCCCAAGTTCCTCAGAATGGTGGACCAGACCGCTGTGAATTTGAAAGACTTTGTCACTGGCTCTAATCAGTCGGGTTATCACGTGGTCGGGGCCAACTGGGGCGAGGAATTCATTCTGCCTAAGCTCGTGGTAGATGTTCGCAAAGCCCAGGCTGGAGATCGGGCTACCCATGACCCTACCCAAACCTTACAGTCGGCTAGAGGCATTGAAATTGGCCATATCTTTCAGCTCGGTATCAAGTACTCCAAAGCGATGGGAGCCACCTACACCAGTGAAGCGGGGGAAGAAGTGCCCCTAGAAATGGGCTGCTACGGCGTGGGGGTGTCTCGCTTGGCCCAGGCGGCGGTAGAACAGTCCTACGACAAAAATGGAATTATCTGGCCCGTGGCCATTGCTCCTTACCACGCCATTGTGATCGTTCCGAATATGTCCGACGAACTCCAGGTCAAAACCGCCACTACCCTCTATGACGGCCTTAAGACCGTCGGGGTGGAAACCCTGCTGGATGACCGCAACGAGCGGGCCGGGGTGAAGTTTAAGGACGCCGACCTGGTGGGCATTCCTTACCGCATCGTGACCGGTCGCTCCCTCAAAGATGGCAAAGTTGAAGTGGTCCAGCGGGCAACCGGCGAATCCCAGGAGGTAGCCATTGAGGCTGTGGTGTCATTGGTGAAGGGGTGGGTGGAAGCCGCCTGTAATGCTTAGGTCATTATGGGCAGGGTAAAGGGAGTGCCTATGGTGGGGGAAGGGGATGATGCTATTGCCCGCCCCCTACCTCACCAGCATTCCATCCTAAAATCTTGCTTTCTCTCTCCCTCCCTCTCTTTCTCCCTCCCTCCCTCCCTCTCTTTCTCCCTCCCTCCCTCTCTTTCTCCCTCCCTCCCTCCCTTTCTCCCTCCCTCCCTCCCTTTCTCCCTCCCTCCCTCCCTTTCTCCCTCCCCAACCATGGAAATCATCATCGCCCTCCTCACCACCATCATGGCCATCATTTCGCCAGTTGGGGCTGCCATTGACCAACTGGCAGAAGATGCCCTGCGGGACCAGGTGGCGGCGTCAGAAGAAATCCATGTGCGCATTGACAACGTACCGACCTACCAAATTTTGAATGGCCGGGTTGAGCATTTGCGCATTGCCGGACGAGGCATTGCTCCCCGGCAGTTTCCCGAACTCCGCATCGAGTCCATCGATCTGGAAACCGATGTTGTCGATGTTGACTTTAATCTCCTCAGGCGGGGAAAACTGAAACTCGATGAACCGGCTCAGATCGCCCTCAAGCTGGGACTCAACGCGAACGACATCAACCGGTTTTTGCAGTCTGATCGGGTACAGATCTGGCTTAACGATCTGAAATTTACTCTGCCCGGTCCAGGGGGGGAGCGCGAACGTAACCGCTACGGGCTGAGCAACCCAATTCTTTACTTTTTGGATGGCGACCGATTTCAAATCGTGGTTGATTTGGAAGATCGGGTGGCGCAAGAAGTGATTCCAATTACCCTTGAATTGGGCCTGCAGTTTATAAACGGCCATCAGCTCCAGCTAATTGAGCCGGTGCTTACCATTGATGGAGAAACTGCTCCACCGGAGTTGCTCACCTCTTTAGTGTCGGGTGCCGAAGACCAACTCACCCTGCGTACACTTGAAGAATCTGGCATAACGGCACGGGTCATTGCTTTTGAAATTCGTGACAATGAACTAGAGTTAGCAATCTTTGCTAGGGTAGAGCCGACATCTTCATTCCTAGCGTCAAATGCATCGCGTTAAGGCAACAGAGTCAGCATCACGGGTTAAGAATTTAGAAATGCTGTATTCTAAGTTGCTACCTTTCAGGAAACTAGTGGTTGAATGGGCGGTTAATGTCTAGTTGGGCGAGGGGTTTACCCCAGGTAATCAGATTTGTTCGGGAGGCCATTATGGAAGATAAAAAAGGTATAGGGCGAATTCCCCTAGGAATTGTAGCCGGACTGGTAACTGTAGTCCTGGCATCTGGGGGGGCAACGGCCTGGTTTACCTGGCGGGCTCTGAACCCAAAGCCGCCCCTGGTTGAATTTCCTACTCTTGAAAGTCCTCCTGAAGACCTGGCCGGTTCTCCCTCCACAACGGAATCACCGGTAGAAGCCCCTACTGCCCCTACCGCCCCCGACAAAGAACCGGCATCCCAGGCTCCAGCGGCTGACATTACTGGTCAAATTTACTGGCTGAAAGACGATGGCACTCGCTTGCAATTGGTGCCCGAATCCTTTTCAGTTGCCGGAGATGCTGACCCCGATGCACAAGTTAAGGCCGCTTTCGATACTCTGCTATCTAAAACGGGAGATCCAGAGCAAGAGGCGTTTACCACCATCCCCGAGGGCACTCAGCTGCTAGAGGCCACCGTGGAGGCAGATGGAGTCCATGTCAACCTTTCCAGCGAGTTTCAAGCTGGTGGCGGAAGTGCCTCAATGATGGGGCGATTAGGGCAGGTCATTTATACCGCCACGGCCTTCGACGCCGATGCTCCCGTGTGGATTTCTGTAGAGGGTAAGCCCCTGACCCTGCTGGGAGGCGAGGGCTTAGAAGTCAGCCAGCCCATAACTCGACAGGGTTTTGAAGATAGCTTTTCGCTTTAGATTTTTAGGCTTTAGATTTTTAGATCGAGAAATGGGCCACCCTTGTCTAGGGTTACAGTTCATAAGTCGTGCAACCTGTACTGCTTCCTGGTCCCCTTGCTTCCCTGCCCCTCGCCTGCGGTTGGGCAGAAATAATGTGTAGCGCTTTGTACTAAACCTCGTCCAGGTTCAGAAGTGGAGTTTTGCCTTAGGAACGAGGATTTTATAACATCCAATTTTTGTAGGGCAGGTATCTTGCCTGCTCTTGGACAGCCGAGACGGCTATCCCACGTTAGTGAATCCCCATTCCTCAGGGAAAAGCTACCAATGTCGAGCTGGACTGGGTATGGTCCCATCGGCAAAATATTTCAAAGTGTAAAGCACTCAGTATTATTTCTGAGGTGGTTTTGGGCACTCTAAAGCTATGAATGGAGGACAAACAATGCAGACGTTTGATTGGAACAGCCCGCTTCAAGACGAAGGATTAGCTCTGCTTTCCGAGCAATACCACGGCTGGCAGATTGACATTGTTACGTTGCCGTCAGGGGTGGTGTTTCAGTGCTATCCCCCAGACCTGGACAACTTTCTGGATGCCGGGGAAGCATTCACCGACTATGCCAGCGCGCTAAAAGCTGCCCACGCTTTTGTGGATCGAGAGATTGCCATTCGTGCGCTCCTAGAAGTCACCCATGAATGGTTGTGGCAGGGGGTGATTAGCGAGGATGAGTACTGGGCCTTAACTAATTTTGAATAGCTTCGAGGGCACCCTGTTCTGGCTGTTGAAGAATGCCTTTTAACTCTTCTAGACCCCGCTTCAGGCGTCGGGTTACTGTCATTGGGCTAATCCCAATTTGATCAGCCACTTCTCGGCGGGTAGCTTTTTGAAAATAGACCAGTTCAATAACGATGCGGGTGTTGTGCTCGATCTGGCTTAGTGCGAGTTGTAGCTGAGCCCGGTCTTCTTCCCACTGCAGAAGCTTTTGTACCTGGGGGTCGGGCAGCAAATCGCCAAAGGAGGTCGATCCGTCATCGTTACTTTTTACCGGGGCGTCGAGGCTGACTAGGGAACGATTTGAAGTGGCTAACTTGACATCCTGCCATTCATCGATGGAAATATTGAGTTCCGCTGCGATCTCATCATCCTGGGGTTGCCGGTTGAGTTGTTGGGTCAGCCGCTCCCGAATCTTTTTGGCGGAACGTTGTAAATCTTGCCAGCGGCGGGGAATTTTAACGGTGCTACTACGATCTCTTAAATAGTGGAGGATCTCGCCGCGAATGTAGGGAACGGCGAATGTGCTGAAAGTGTTGCCTTTACCTGGATCAAAACGCTCAATGGCTTGAATTAAACCTAGATAGCCGATTTGCTCAAGATCTTCGAATGATTCATGGCATTGCTGCGAAAGGCGATAGGCCACTTTACGAACGAGGCCGGTATTTAGCCGAACTAATTTATTGCGTAAAGCAATCGATGGGGTTTGTTGGTAAGCAACCAGGAGTTCGATAGCTTGGGATGCAATGGGGGCGGAGGTAGACATAACGGGCCTGCAGCGAAGTTTACGTTCGGTGTTGCCCCTATTGTCAAAGCAAAGCATTATGAGACGAACCCGTTTTACTACGGAATTTTTGAGGGCGGAAATAGAGGTCTCCGTAGGATTACAGGCTTATTTTTACCTAGGGGTGGCGAACCCCTAATGTCTCACTGGTAGAAAATCAACGGAATTGACGGTGGAATATAAACCTTGTCCCAGTCCAGAAGTGGGGTTTTGCCTTAGGGAAAACTACAGATCTCGAGCTGGACTTGGTATAGAGCGGTTCTCAGTTCAATGGGGTACAAACGTGATTCGCTTAGAATCCCCCTGGTTTCTGGATGCTTAAGTTTCAACCTTTACCCCCCTTAATCAGGGGGCAGGGGGATTTTTGAGGTATATTTCACTCGTGTGAGATTTGCTATAAAACCTGAAAATTTTTCGCACCATTTTTTCATACTGCAAAATACCCAATAAAAAGCTCCTACAGATACTGCAGGAGCTTATGAACCTAGCCCAAGTCAGAAGCGAAGTTTACCATAATGAAAAATTACGGGCTCTGAGCTGGACCTGGCATAGAACTAATCAGTCATGGGGAGTTGCCCTACTCTTCGTCAGGATCTTCTCCAGTTTTTTCAAGCTTAATGTGCTTATAGCCTAGCTTAAGCTGAAATTCATCGCCGGGTTGAAGTCCCATTTCACGAGTGTAGGCCGAACCAATGACAATTTGACCATTTTTGTGAACGGTGACGGTGTAGGACGCCTCTCGTCCTCGACCATCCTTAGTCTTCTCAGGTTCGAGTTGAATCCCCTTAGCTGCTAAAACAGCGTCATAAAACCCGCTCAAATTTACTCGGGCTTGTCCATCCTTTGTGACGGTGTAATAACCGCATTCCTTCGCTGTCTCTCGCTTGGAGAGGTGACTTAATTCCTTTACCCTTTGCAGCAACTCTTTGCCTGTCAATGCCTCGGGTTCTTTAATTGTTGCTTTTGCCATCTTTAGAAATCACCACAGAACGACCACAAGAGAATATCCTCAAAAATAGAACTCAGGGGAATTAAACCTTGTCCAAGTCCAGAAGTGGAGTTTTGCCTAAGGGAAAGCTACAGTTTTCGATCCGGACTTGGTATATGTACATTCACCCAAACTTACCTTACCAAACAATTGGGGCACTTAGAGTTTTTTTGAGGCTCCTCTAATACTTCATATCCTATTATATTGAAGTCTCAATAAAATGTACTTATTGGATAGTTATTTTCTGTGGAGTCTTCGCAAATCCCCGGAGAGACTAATTTTGCGTCGGGGTGAATTCGTCTCCTCCCCGCATTGATTCGAGATGCCCGTAACATAGTATTTTTTGCCAGGTGAGGCTGAGGCTGTTACCTGAAATCAAGGGTCGCTGGCGGCGAAGCACTTCATTGACTGCAAAAACGCCGTCCTCAAGTGTACAAGTAAAGGGGCAAACACTGCCGACAGGATCTACCGGGTGGGTATTTCCTTGTACTTTAGATTAGTTGTTGAGGTGGAATGCCAATTTTGACATCCTCTGGCTGAAATTCCCCTGTAAAGGGTACGGCTTGCTTTTTGCAAGATCAAACTTTGTAAGGGTTCCCTTTCTATCTCTTAGGGGAGAGGGAGGATGCGCCGATCTAAACTTACATCAATAAGATGCGTGTATTGCAGTTGCCCTCAGTTGGATTGATTTATGGGCTTGCCAGGGTTGATTACGGGGCCTGAATCAGTTCGGGAGTTATGGGGATTTCCCTCCTTACTGTCTGGCGAACGGCATCATTTAATGGGAAGATCGTTGCACAATGCCGATAAAAGCATCTTCCAGGGTAAAGGAAATTGGTCGCAGGCTAGAAACCATCATGCCTGAGTCTTTTAGCCAGCGGTTCACGTCGTCAATTGTTTGATTTGATGCATCAATTACCCCATGGAGTCGATCGCCAAACAAGGATACCTGCCAGGATTCCATGGGGGTTTTCAGGAGGTTAGACGCAGTCTGAATGGGGTCTGCTACCACCTCAAGCAGCAGCCCCGGTTGGGCCGCTTTAATATCTTGCGGAGAACCCTGAGCCACGATTTTACCAGCCACCATAAAGCCCATTCGATGGCAATGTTCGGCTTCTTCGAGGTAGTGGGTGGTTACTAAAATAGTGGTGCCCCGGCGAACAAAATTTTCGATTAATCGCCAAAACTGGCGTCGGGCTAGCGGATCAGCCCCAGAAGTAGGTTCATCCAAAAATACAATTTCTGGTTCGTGCATAATTTCTGGTTCATGCATAACAGAGGCCCCAAAGGCGATCCGTTGTTTCCATCCCTGGGGTAGGCTGCCGGTGACGCAGTCCGCTTTGTTTTCTAAACTACAAATTTTCAGGGCCCGGTGAATGCGGCTGGGGCGCAGATGACGACGAATGCCGTAGATACCACCATAAAACCACCATAAAAATGGTGAGGTGATCGTAGAGGGTAAACTTTTGGCCCAGATAGCCCCACCGCTGACGCAGAGCCGAGTGGCGCAAATTTTCGGTGGTCCCGGCTAAATTGACACTACCTGCCGTGGGCGGCAAAAGCCCACAGAGCATTTTGATGGTTGTGGTTTTACCAGCCCCGTCGGGACCGATGAGCCCAAACATTTCTCCCCGCTGGACCGAGAACTGAATGCCCCTGAAGGCGGCATGGTTGCTATCGGTTTTGCGCAGATCAGAAACTCGGACCACTGACTCGGGCTGGGCCGATGGCGAAGACGGGGGGAGCTTGAATGGCAAGCTCCCCTCTGGCTGCACAGCGATTCACCCAGCTAGGTCTGAACCAATGTCGTCACCACTCCTCACGATTGCCCTTACTCCTTGCCTCGATAGTGGGGGTCGTTCCAGGTGCTGCCTACCCCCCGTAAAATGCCACGCCCAATCAGCCCAATGCCGCGCCCAATCACATCGGTTAAAACGTAGACCACACCGCTGCCCACCAGGCCAAATAGAGAGCGGAATCGGGGCGCGATCGCATCCCTCGCTTCCACCGCCAGGGTTATTGTCCGCTGTAGACCTGACAACTGTTCTAGCTCCTCCCGGCGGGGGGCGTAGATGAATCGGGCTTGAATCCCCCGCTCGGTAAAGCCAAACAATCGGTACTGGCTTTCAAAAATGGCTGTGGGTTCCTTTACCAGTTGGTCCCACCGATACCGCCACGACAGTTCATTCCGAAAGCGGGCAATGTCGCGGCTGGTCATCATCCGTCTTTGATACAAATTCTTCTTCAGCAGCTCTACATCGCCAAACTGGTTGAGCAGGGGCTGCATGACAGCATTCGCGAGCTGGATGAGCAAATGTTCCAGCAGCATCTGGCTGCGATCCATGGCTTCTGGCGTTGACGCTACGTAGGCACTGCCATCGATGACTAAGGGTTCTTGAAATAACAAATGCCCCAGCAGCATCGGAACTTGAGGAATTTTGTTGAGGATGGACTCTCTCACCACGTCAAGTTCTGCCATCAGGGTAGGAACGACGGGCTGCTCCAGATTATCGATTTGTAAGGTGTAGTAACGGCCAAAAAAGTCGGTGATGACCTCAGTCCAGATATCCTGCAGCACGGTGGGGGCTTTTTCAGGTAGTTGACCGGGGGGGAGAGAAGCCCTCCGTAAGCTATCCAACACATCTTCAATGGTGCGTAGGGCGAGAAATAGCAGCTCTCGTTTCTTGTCATCCCGTAGGATATCGGTTTCCAGGGGAACATCGCTGGTGTTAGCCAGGTTGCCCTGGAGCTGACGAAACACCCGCTCGAAAATAATGGTGGCCAGGTCTCCCTGTCCCAGGGCCAGACGGTCGGCCTGGGTCAGGGTTAGGGAGCGAGACGGTATGCTGCGACCGTCCACAGCTCCGGAGCCAGCCCCTTGGGCCTGAGATAACCGGGGACGTCCTGGTGAAAAACTGGGTCTGCCGCCGGGCTCTCCCCCTGCGGGTCTACTCGTTCCCGTCCTTGCCTCTGACAGGGCTGGGGTGGCCAGCAGCCGACACATCAGCCAGCGGGCCGCCTTTAGTTCCCGGTAACGTCCGGCCAGCATGGCTTCGGTTAATAAATCCCCCCGTCCGCGCCGACGTTCGGCCTCAATTGCGGCCATGGCGGCGTCAATTTGGGCCAGGGCAGAGCGGCGCATCTGCAACCGTCGGGTGGCAAACGGGCCCGGCACCAGGTTTTGGGGAGCCACAAAGTCGGAGGGTAAAATGTTTTCCCAGTCGTCAGAGGCCGGTGTCGAAGATGGGGCAGCCGCGGAAGAAGGGCCCGGGCGATTGAGCCGGCTCAAGTGCTCAATTATTCGCCCTAGTTCCTTTACCGGTAAGCTCCGCAGGGCAAAGTCATCGGCCCCCATTTGGCGGGCGGCGGTTTCTAGCACCGGGGCTGCCTCGGCACTCAGTACCAGTACCGGCAGGGCCGGGTAGCGGGTCTTAATGTCCCGACAGAGCTGTAAACCGGGGATCTGGTCAGGATTACCCGCCCCCAGGCCCAGATCTAAAATCACCAGATCAACCTTAAGGGCGGCGGCCCCCGCAGCAGGTTGATCTGCAGCAGGTTGATCTGCAGCAGGTTGTTCTACCGTGGCTTCTGCATCGGTCTCTGACCAAACGTCTTGATCAGCCAGCTCATCGCGGGATTGCAGCACCGCCAGGGCCTCCCCGGCCTGCCCTGCTTCTGCCACAACCTTGTAGCCAGCCGTCTGTTCAAGCCAAATGCGGAGCCCCAGCCGAAATACCGGGTCATCGTCCACCAGCATTAATCGCAGTTGAGATGGAGGGGCAGTCATGCTTACTCTGCATCGTCAGGACTGTCACCGTCGGGGGTGGGTCTGCCCTGTTCCTCCCAGATGGACCAGATGTACTCCCGTTCGGCTTTCCACAGGCCAATGGCCCGCTGAGCCTCATCATACAACGCTCGCCCTGGGGCAATTTGAGAAGCCAGATTAATGGCAGCGGTGAGACTACCCACGTAGGCCAGGTCTTTGGCCTCGTCGAGGAGGGGTTTGTCTTCGGCAATTTGAATGGCGGTGGTCCATTCGTCTATGAGGCTGCGGGCGCGATTGTGAAGGGCTCGATCCGCCTGAATCTTGCGGGCTTCGGCGATGGCTTCGGGGAGTTTACCGTCATCGGCTAAAGCCACGGCGGCATCCAGGATGGGGCGATCTTCAATCACCTGAATTTCTTGCTGCCAGTCAAATACCCGCGCCTGGGCTTCGTCCCGGAGGGCACGCCCCAGGGGAATTTTGTTGGCCTCAGCCATGGCACTTTCTAGGGCTGGAATGGTGCCGGGTTTGGCGAGCTGTTGAGCCCGCGCCAGGATAGGGCGATCTTCGATGCGTTCAATACTGGCGCGCCAGTCGGCAATGAGGGTTTGGCCCTGAATGCGGTGAGGACGCCCCTGTTCAACCTTTTGAGCCTGCTGAATGGCCCATCGATAGGCGGGGCGTTGTCCCATACTGGCAATCAGGGCGCTAAACTGCAGCTGTCGTAAATCTTCCAGGGCCTGCTGCCAGGGTTGAGGATCAGGGGCGGCAGCGGAAAAGGCTGACCCGGCGGGAATTTGTCCGGTTGCCCCCAGAGCTTCCATAAGATAGAACATATGGCTGTATCGGGGCTGTAGACCGGCTCCCTCGGGAGCCGCTTTTTGAGCCATTTGCTGGGCTTGGCTCAGCCTTAGCAACTGCTGGGCCTGGGGCTCTAGACGGGCGCTGGGGGGGACCACGGTAGCCCAACTCAGAGCCTGCTGCTGGTTACCGGCTTTCCACTCCTGCAGAGCAACCTGGAGTAGCTTCTGGCTCCATTCATCCACTGAGGCTTCGGCGGTGGTCCAGGTATGGCTTCTGAGGTCAATGTTGCGAGCCAGAGTTATGGCTTCGGCCCAGGCCTGGGCACTGGGGGTTTGGGCCAGTTCTTGTGCCTGTAAAAGCTGATTCCAGGCCTGCTGCTCGATGGTAAACCGGCGCTGCCAGTAGGGAAAACGGGTACTCGACCAGTATTCACTCTTAATGTTTTGCAAAGCCTCAAGCTGGGGGCGGGCGGCTTCCCAATTTTGAGTGGCCAGGGCAGCATCCAGGTCTTGCTCAATGGCTTTGCCCCGTTCCCAGTCTTGCCGCCATTCGTAGATTACCGCCTGGGCCGTTTGCCGTAGTGGAGTATTGAGGGGAATTTCTCCTGCCAGCTTGGCGGCCTGATCTAACTTGCCCTCCTGGGCTAAACGGTTGGCCAGCACCAGAATTTGCTCCGAGGCATCTTTTAAAATTTTCTCGGCATCGTCGTAATGGGAGTGGGGCTTGGGCCAGTCGGCGGTGAGATGAACAGACTGAATCAGGCTATTGGGGTCGCCCGTGCGGGCCTGGGTAGAGGCACAGTACAGCAGATCACGGGAGGAGTGGAAGGGGGAAATGCGATCGCAGTCTGGCACCGGGGGAATGCGCGTTAACCACAGCAGAGCCCAGCCGCAAAAAATACCAGACCCCGTCAGTAAAATCATGCACAGCAGCAGCCAGAGCCATTCTCTCAGGTTAATCGTGCGGAGCCAGTCAAAGCGCCGAGGATCTTGTTTCCTGGGGGGATTAGCTGAAGTAGATGCCATACCAACCGGCTAAAACGTCGAAATCTCTCCTAATCTGGAGAAGATGCTGACACATTGTAGAAGCATTCCTCTGACTTGGAATCAAATTGTGGAAGTTTATGTCGTTTGATCCGGTTTTTCGTCAGGTTTCCGCCCTGCACCAGGGATTTAGGCCCCTGATTTTAGCGTTGTCGCTGCTGGGCTGCGGGGCGGTCCTGGTTTCCCCTCCTGTAGGGGCATCCACCATGCTGCAGCGGCTTTTGATCAGTCGTCAGTGTGTGGCCTGTGATCTATCCGGAGTGGTACTGATGGCCGCTAACCTGGTGGGGGCCGACCTGACCCGCGCCAACCTGTCCGGCGCTAATTTGCGAGAAGCCCGACTGAGCCGGGCTACGTTACGTCAGGTGAACCTGCAGGAGGCCGACCTGGCGGAGGCTCAGCTCAACGGTGCCGACCTGGCCGGGGCTAACCTATCAAACCTGTCTGCCCAGGGGGCCGCTTTCAATCAGGCTGAGCTGTCAGATGTACAGGCCCGGGAGAGCGACCTGACCCAAATTACAGCCCGGGAAAGCGACTGGTATCGTAGCCATCTGCAAAATGCCCGCCTCGATGGGGCGCAGATGGTGCAAGCTGGTTTGATCGAAGCGAGCTTGCAGGGAGCCTCCCTACGGGACGTTGAGATGACAGGGGCGTCGTTAATCGGGGCGGACCTGACCGGGGCGGACCTGACCGGGGCGAATTTAGCCTTCGCCCTGATTCGAGATGCTGATTTTACCGAGGTCAACTTTACCGACGCCAATCTGCAGAATGCCGACCTGGTCCGCTCAGTGTTGACCGGAGCGACATTTTGCAACACCCTGATGCCCGACGGCAGCCTTAATAACGAGGGATGCGAATAAGGGACGCCCAAGAAAATAAGGTACCCATTACCATCGTTCCTATCGGTGCCTTGCTTTGCGTTGGCGGAGCCTTGCCTTTGCGTGATGCACCCTACAGGGATTAACATCCGGTACTTGATTTAGACGCATGTCCCCAACCCCAGGGGCGAGGGCTCATTTCACGACATCCCACCCCTAACCCTGTCGCAGATCTGTGTAAAGCTACCCGAGGCAACCTTAAAGTCTCACGGAACTCTGTTTATCCCGGACCATCCTCCATTAAAATTTCTTTAAACCGGTTGATCAGGATGATACTTAGGTGTCCATGATCCTCCGGCCCGGACCATACCTATCGATAGCTCAATGTCTGATTTGGAGAACCTGCCGGAAATCATAAAGCTTATCGATGTTCTCGATGGCCTAGAAGCTCTGATCGATAGCGCCCCTAACGAGGACGTTGAAGACATTTTGGAGGAAGCCTGGCTGCAGATCAGTGACCTGTTTCCTGACGATTTTAAGGCAGCCACCCAACACGATGCCGGAGCCGAGGGGCTCAGACGCTACCTCAAGGTCAAAACCTTTTTTGAAAATCCTTCAGAACGGTCTATCAGCGCCGCTGAGTTAGAAGAGTACTACCGCAGCTGCGTTGCCGAAGAAGATGAAGAGGATGAAGAAGACGAGGAATCTACCGACTTCTTCTTCCCTGATTAGTTTACCCCTCACCTAACCGGCTCCAATTCCCTGGCTTTTTGCCGACTGGGCCAAGGATTGGGCTGAGAAAGGGAATGCTCTCATCCCAAGACTATCGTGAGTGACTTATTGAGTATTCTATAGGGTCATCGTCTGCAAATTCAGGGCTTCAGGATTGTCTTGGGGGACCGTTAAGGGGCGAGCAGTCACAGCAGAGTCCATGGGCACTATGGGCAGCTGCTTGGTATCTTCCATGCCATGGGTGAGAGAAATTTCGATATCCAATTGGGAAAAGACCAGGAGCTCAACCGCCCCCTTCACCTGTACCGAGCGATAGCTCAACCCATAGCGATGATCCAGGGTTGAGATTGCAGCCGTCACACCATATTCTCCCGGAGGCAGGTCAAAAAAGCAGTAGTGCCCGTCTCCGCCCGTGAAGGTTTCATCGGGGCGGTGCCCGACAAACTGCTGGCTGCGACTCAGGGAGTCGAGAATAATTTGTGCCGTTTTTAAGCTGTCAGAGGTAATCCGGTGGTTTTGCAACAGATGTTCATAGTGCTTGGCCAGTTTGGGTTGAGGGATTACCGCATCCCCGACAAGCGCCATTAATTCTTGGGCGAAAGAGACCGGGGCATGGGTAATGCGCACCCTGGCTCCAGGGATAATATCCCCTGAACTCCCATCGGTGACCGTGCCAGCAATCGAAACATAGTGCTCGCATTGGGAACAGGTCATGGCAATATTCTCCTAAATCGGTTGATAAAGCAGCGATGGTCAAGGGATATGTCTTGACCCGGTGTTGAGGGTTGGGCTACCCAGCTTGGTCGACGATGGGGAAAAGACGACGGTGCAGCCCCATTGAGGCCCCACCTTGACTGGGCAATTCTTTTGAAGAGAGGCAGTTGGCGACCAGAATCATGCACTCTGGTCTTAGATTAATGGACGATGCCCAAGGGTTCTTCCTGAAACATGAATGGATAAACGAGTTAAATCAGCTAAAAGTGACACGATCAAAGTGACACGATCTATGGTGTCGGTGAGCCTTGATGGATCTAAAAAGCGCTAAATAAACTTTTGCCAAGTCCAGAAGTAGAGCTTTACCGCAGAAAAACTACAGATCTCAAGCTGAACTTGGGATATTGCCGGAAACGGCTTTTGCCTCTTCCCTGGGGGGTCGATATTTTTAGCCCGCTTATGGTGTGATCTTAACGGGATACAGCCAGGAATTAAAGGAAAGTTAAATTAAATTTGCATCATAGATTACCGACTCGTCTGCTCAGTTCCAGCTGATAACGATATAGGGCCACAGGGCGATAGGGCGCGTCCAAAAAATTCGCATCCTGGGGGGACAAATAAATCGCGGTGATTTGCTCGGCTTGTATCTTTTTCCCTGCGTAGCGGTAGGCGGTTGTGGTTTCCACCTGGTTGAAATAGGGCCGGGTGCGCCCCCGAAAAACTTGCTGGGAAATTTCTGATGTAATAAATTCTCGCTCTGTAGGTCGTTCGGTTCCTCTAGCCGATACCGTCGATTCAAGTTGTCGTCCTTCCCGGAGCAGGGTTGCCTGTCGGTTGGGGTTGCGGGGGTCGACCTGCACCGCTTTAACCTGTTCATCACCCAGATACGCACGGGCCAGGTTCAAGCCATTAAAGGCCCTGTCAGCGACAATTTGGCGTTGCCCGGTAATGAGAGGAATCGGCCCCTTTGCCCGCTTAGGCACTGATATGAACCGCACCTGACAGGTGACAGGGGTCTCTAGAAATTGTCGGTTACCCTCAAATCCTGGAGTAATAATGTCGGGTGCCAGGGGGGCGACCATGGCTGTCAGGGTAGAAGTTAATGTCCAGTTGCCCGCTATCCAATCGGGATACACCAGGTCTCCAGCAGCGGTTGCCAGAGCTGGAGGCCGTTGCCAGTCGGGGAAAGCCGCCAGCCGATCCGCCAACTCCCCGGCCCTGGCCTGCCCACTGCAAAACAGCCAGATGGCCAGCAGCAGGGTAAACCAGAACAGGCGGCGACGCAGCAGCAGCAGGAGTTGGCGCACCATCGTTTTTTATCCATCAAAACAGCCTTGGCAATAGCTTTATACCAAGTCCAGCTCGAAAGCGGTAGTGTGCCCTCAGGCCCAACTCCCCAGCTGGACTTGGCCAGGGTTCCTACCAAGTCCAGCTCGAAAGCGGTAGTGTGCCCTCAGGCCCAACCCCGCTTCTGGATTGGGCCAGGGTTCAAAACAGATCCATATCGGTTACGGCTCCCCGGCTACTGGTGGAAACCAGCCTGGCATACTTGGCCAGAATGCCCCGGCGATATCTGGGTTCGGGCGGTGCCCAGGCGGCGCGACGACGCTCTAGCTCATCATCAGGCAGGTTGAGCTGCAGCAGGTTCTGGTCAGCGTCAATGGTGACCGAATCTCCCTCCTGAACCAGGGCAATGGTACCGCCTACCGCTGCTTCTGGGGCCACATGACCCACCACCATGCCGTGGGTGCCGCCAGAAAATCGTCCGTCGGTAATTAGCCCGACGGTATCGCCCAACCCGGCCCCAATAATGGCTGAGGTGGGGGCCAGCATTTCCCGCATCCCTGGCCCACCTTTCGGACCTTCGTAGCGCACAATGACCACGTCTCCGGCCTGGATCTGTTTATCGAGAATGGCCCGCAGACAGTCTTCCTCAGACTCAAATACCCGAGCCGGACCAGTAATGTGGCGATGCTTAACGCCCGTAAGCTTGGCCACGGCCCCCTCGGTGGCTAGATTGCCCTTCAAAATGCCCAGGTGGCCTGCGGGGTACATGGGGCGGTCAAAGGGGCAAATCACCTCCTGGTCGGTGCGGGGCTCGGTGGGAATGTCTGCCAGAAGTTCTGCCAGGGTTTGCCCGGTAATGGTAAGGGCATCGCCATGGAGCAGCCCCCGATATAGCAGCATCTTCATCACCTGGGGCACTCTGGGCTTTTTCTTCATCCACAGCGGCCATGGTGGAGGAGTACATTAAGCTCATGCCCATGGCTTCAAAGGCAGAAGACATGGTGTTGGCAGTGTACATCCCCCCGCAAGAGCCAGGGCCGGGGCAGGCGTTGCGTTCTACCCCTAGCAGTCGCGCTTCGCTAATTTTGCCGGCACTGTATTCGCCCACCGCCTCAAAGGCGCTGACAATGTTCAGGTCTTCGCCCTCGTAGTGGCCGGGTTTGATGGTACCGCCGTAGACAAAAATGGCAGGAATATTCATTCGGGCCATGGCAATCATGGCCCCAGGCATATTTTTGTCGCAGCCGCCAATGGCAATCACCCCATCCATGCTCTGGCCGTTGCAGACCGTTTCAATGGAGTCAGCAATGACTTCCCGAGACACCAGGGAATATTTCATCCCTTCTGTACCCATGGAAATACCATCACTGATGGTAATTGTGCCAAACAACTGGGGCATGCCCCCGGCTGCTCGAATGCCGGTTTCAGCCTGCCGGGCCAGGGCATCTAACCCCACGTTGCAGGGGGTAATGGTGCTGAACCCGTTCGCCACTCCCACAATGGGTTTGGTGAAGTCATGGTCGCCGAACCCTACGGCCCGGAGCATGGCACGGTTTGGGGTACGCTGCACCCCTTGGGTTACAACCTGGCTTCTGCGATTGTCAGACATTGGGCTGCCTCTGATGCGAAAGTCGAAACCGAATTAGGGGGACGATATTTGATATTAGCAATGGTGAGGGGAGAAAGTTCCATTTAACCAATGACTAAAACTCAACGGAAGGGAAACACAACCTCCGGTATGATTGGCGTCGAATCAATCAAAAATGAGACAAAAAGGGAGTGGGAGGGGCACACTAAAGATTAAAGCTCCCGCTAACCTGAATCCTGAGTCCTGTTAATCGTTGCGTTTGAGAATTGCCTTGGAACTGCCGTTAGATGCTTTTTCCCTCAACTCCTCCAGAACCCTCACCGTGGCCGGGCTGCTAGACCGTTATGCCTCAGGGGAAAGGGACTTCAGAGGGGTGCAGCTGACCGGACCAAATTTTGCCAACCAGGATCTGAGTGGGGCTAACTTTCGCCGGGCTTTGTTACCAAACGCAAATTTCAAAGGGGCGAATTTAGTGGGCTGTAACTTTCGGGAAGCCCGGCTGGCCAGCGCTAATTTTGCCGGGGCTAATCTTAGCCTGGTGAATCTGATTGCTGCCGATTTAGCTGATGCTTGCTTCATGGAGGCCAACCTGACCGAAGCCGGCATGAGGGGGGCCCATCTCCAGCGGGCTGACCTGAGCAACGCCAACCTGAGGGATGCTAACCTCGCCGAGGCTTCCATGGAACAGGCCCGACTACTGGGTGCCACCCTGACAGAAGCCAGTCTCAGCCGCGCAAAACTATCCGGTGCCGACTTAACCGCGGCGAATTTAGAGAACACCAACCTGACCAGTGCTGCCATGCAAGGCACCATTTTGACCCGGGCTAACCTGGGTGGTGCCTTCCTGAACGGGGCTACCCTCGAAAGCGCCCAGCTACAGGAAGCGGATCTGAGTCGGGCCAAGCTGTCGGGGGTGAGCTTGGTAAATGCTGACCTGGCAAAGGCCAATCTGCGCAGCGCCAACTTGAGCTGGAGTTCCCTACGGGGGGCCAATTTCAAGGGGGCTACCCTTTATCGTACAAAGCTGAGTTGGGCCAACCTCACCGGAGCAGACCTCACCGACGCAGTCATGATTAACGCCGGTTTGGATTATTCCAATCTCAGCCATACCGATATTCAGGGCACCATCATGCCTGATGGCTATACAGCAGACGGCTAATGCAAATCCTCAGGGCATTCCCCCCGATTGATAGCTCTCTGCCTTCTCTGCCTTGCCTGCAGAAAGGCGGGGATAGGCTGCAACCGGCAGCCCTGGCAGGTTCCTAATCGCTAGAGGCGTTTTTAGCTTGAATGGGGGGGCTGAATAGGGACCGAGGCAGATAAACCGCCGTCAAGGAAGGAGGGCTGGACCGCAGGTAAGCCACCATTTGCCGTTGCATGGCCTGAAACTGATCCTGAATGGCAATTGCCTCCAGGTGCAGCAATGAGGGTAAGTAAGTGCGCAGTTTCTCCTGATGGTGGAGCGAGTCAGCCTGCAGGCGCGGCCAGTAGGTTAAACTCTCGGGCAACTCCTGGGTTAAGCGCAGGGGTAAATCGGGAGTTGAATACAGCTGGGCATAGTTCGGCGTCAGGGCATTGCGGTAGTCGCCGGATCTGGAGGTTTGCTGCATGATGAAGCTGAGGCTAACTCCCTGCACAAAGCTGCGCAAGCGACCTGTTTTTTCATCGGGTAAGGCCGGCATAAACGGAATCTGCCCTAACTCGGAGTTCAAATTATCTGGATCGCCCACACTCAGGTGGGAACCGCCAATCATGGTGACTAAATACTTTTGCCCTGACAACTCTTTAAAGGGGTTAAGCTGCTGCTCAGCGATGGGGGTTACCCCGTCGTGGGTGCTGGCAAACATCAGGGTCGGTACGTTGATCTGGCCTAGACCCTGCTTGCCAAATAACAGACCGGTTAGGGGGTTCATAACGATGACCTGAGCAATGCGGTCATCTTTAAGGTCGGCCCGGTTAACCGGCAGATCGAGGGCAGCACATTGCAGCCAGTCAGCAGGGGAAAAATTGACCGGGCTCAGCTGCTGACAAAACCGAGACAGGGGGCGTAGGTCGAGTTCTGCGCCAGCCAGGGCCAGGGCGGTATAGCCGCCCAGAGAATGGCCAATCAGAGAAACCTGATCGGTATTGATGCGATGGCGCAGGCTGTAGGAGTAGTAGTTCAGCTTTTCCATGCGATTTAGCACAAAGCTGATGTCCCGGGGGCGATCTAGAAATTCAGAGGCCGGCAGAATGCGGTTTGGGGGTTTGTCGGCTGCGTCCCCCTTGGTTTGCAGGGAGATCAGGGAGGCCACATTGCTGCCCGGATGCTCCACCGAAACCACCGTTAATCCGTGGGAGGCCAGATGCTGAGCCAGATAAGCAAAAAACCGACGATCGGCCCCAAACCCGTGGGAAATGACCACCAGAGGACCGTGGGTTGCTTCGCTCCAGTAAATATCGACGGGAATGCTTCGCTCCCGCGACCGGTCCCGCAGCACGAGTTCCCATCGCTCTACCGAGGCGCTCCCTTCAGAGAAAGGGTCTTCAGCGTTAATCACACCCAGCGAAGGGGCGCTGACTTCCAGTTCTTTTTCTAGTACCCGGCTCAGGGCCTCACTTTCCATTTGGGCCAGGCGAAACTGAGAGGCCAGCAGCCCCAGGGTCCCGAGGTTAATATTCAGGGTTTCTTGGGGCAGCGCCCGCAGTATGCTCACCAGAGTTAATTGTCCTTCCTGGTGAGATAATTGATCTAACATCACCCGCAAATCGCTGGAGGAAACGTTAGGGGCCACTGCCTGTAGGGTGTCTAATAGTTGGGTCCCGCCGGGGGTATTCAGCAATTCATCCAGAACAATATGGCCAACTTCCGGCTCAATTTCAAGGGTGCCCTGAAGGATTTGCCTTAGGGAGGGCGATAACAAAGAGCGATACAGCCGTAGAGAGGGAGGCACCTCGCCACTGGCGGCGAAGGTTTCTAAATCAGCCAGAGCTACGGTTTGGGATAGAGACCCCAAACGCACGGTCAGCGTTTCGGCGGCTCTGGCTTCTGAACTTAACCCCACTGTTGCTAGCGCAGTCCCCCCTACCAGGGAGGCCAGCAGACCAAGCCAAAAAGGCCGAGGACATAAAACCAAGCGTTTGAGTATAGACACGGCGGGGAGCGGTAACGTCATGGGTTTGGGGGTGATTTCACTATGCCCAATTTTTCTCTGCCAGTTAACTTAATCTAAACGACGATTAAGAAGATTTGCGCCTGTCATGTATCAAGTTTTTTGTACAAATCATAAGTTAACTAAACCGAGGATATGAAGACTATTGTGGGAGTCATGGGGCCTGGTGATCAGGCTACCCCGATGGACCTCAAAACTGCCTATGCTTTAGGAAATGCTATCGCTCGGGCTGGGTGGGTACTGCTGACCGGAGGTCGAAATGTTGGTGTGATGGATGCCGCCAGCCGTGGGGCTAAGGCTGCCCAGGGGCTGACTGTAGGGATTCTACCGACACAAAATTTGACCCATATGTCAGATGCTGTAGATATTCCCATCGCTACAGGGTTAGGGCAGGGACGAAACCTCATCAACGTTCTCTCCAGTCATGTCATTATTGCCTGCGGAAATGGAACTGGCACCGCATCCGAAATTGCCTTCGCCCTTAAGGCTAACAAGCCCATCATCTTTATTGGGGCCAGTTCTGAGGCCCTGGCATTCTGGCAGAGCCTATCCCTTTCGCCGCTGTGCATTGCTCAAACCGCTGAGCAAACCATTGCCATGGCGCAGGGCTTGTTGACGGCACGAGCACCCCTGGGTTTCCAAAAATCCCACAAACAGGAGGGAAAATAAGGTGTTCTGGATAACAATTCTGCCTGTTGCCCGACCATCTGGGCCATGAGAACAGGGGAATGACTCACCGACCACCCAGAAACTTGTTTATTCTGTTAGTGTCTATTTCAATAGCGCTTTTTAAGGCGGTTCAATGACAGATCAGCCCCCCTCCGATAAGGACAATTTCCTATTCCCGCGCAGTAAATACTGGGGCGAATTTACCCCCCAGCGGCTGGCGTTTAACGCCAACCTGCAGGAGTTTGCCCAGCGAGTGTCCTTTGTGTGCAATTTGGAAACCGGGGGCAAAATTTCTGCCATAGAAGCCTATGACGAAATCAAGCGCCTCTGGAAAGACTTGAAAAAGTCAAAGGCTAATCTGCTGGATGAGCCGCCCCCAGAGCCCCCTCCCGATCTCCCCCAGGCTGGGGATGATTAGGGGCTAGGGGGTGCCAGGGGAGGCGTTGGCGTCAGTTTCAAAGTAGGCTCTGACCACCGACCGAATGCGGTCAGAAGCCTGGCCATCCCCAAAAGGGTTGACGGCCCTGGCCATGGCGTCATAGGCTGCCGCATCGGTGAGTAGTGCCAGGGCATGGGCGGTAATGTTCGCCTTATCTGTCCCCACCAGACGGGCTGTACCTGCCTCTATTGCTTCTGGGCGTTCTGTGGTATCTCGCAGTACCAGCACGGGTTTACCCAGGCCCGGTGCTTCTTCCTGCAGCCCCCCCGAATCGGTTAGCAACAGGTGGCACTGGCGCATGGCCCCCACCAGGCGGCGATAGTCAAGGGGGTCGGTTAAAAATACCCGGGGATGGTGGTTTAAGAATGCAGTCAGTGGCTCCCGCACAGTGGGATTACGGTGCAGCGGCAGCAGCAGCGCAGTATCAGGCTGGTCATCCAAAATGGTTAACAAGGCGGCGGCAATATCCTGCAGTGGCTTGCCCCAGTTCTCCCGCCGGTGTACGGTGGCCAGCAGGACCCGATAGCGGTTCCAATCTAACCCCTCAATGGGGCAGTCAGGAGACTGATCAGCCACCGCCAGGAGGGCGTCGATCACGGTGTTGCCGGTGTGGTGAATTTGTCCCACTACGCTGGACTGTTCCAGATGGCTTACCGCCTTAGCCGTGGGCGCAAAATGTAGGGTCGTGAGCTGGGAAATCAGCCTGCGATTGGCTTCTTCAGGATAAGGGCTGTAAATGTTGTCTGTGCGCAGGCCGGCTTCGACATGGCCAACGGGTATCTGCTGGTAAAACGCCGCCAGGGCAGCCGCAAAGGCCGTGGTGGTATCCCCCTGAACGATTACTAACTGGGGCTGAGTTTTTTGAAAATAGGTTTCCAAGCCCTGCAAACTACGGCAGGTAATGTCTTTCAGGGTTTGCTTGGGCTGCATAATCGCCAGATCGGCATCGGCCTTGAGAGCAAACAGGGCCATGACCTGATCGACCATTTCCCGATGTTGTCCCGTCAGTACCACTTCGGTGCGAAACGCTGAATCTTCCTGAAATGACCGAATCACCGGAGCCAGTTTAATCGCTTCGGGACGGGTTCCCAAAATGATACATATGCGAATGGGGGAATCAGACATGGGGTAGGCTCATTGCGATGGTCGACCAACTACCTATGATGGCATGGCAGATTGTCCCTGGCTATCGTACCAGGGCAGACCTCTGCCACAATAAAGACTGATGTTCGCTATGGCAAAGTTCCCTGCCCCTATGGCTCAAACCATTACCATTCAGGCTCAGCACCTGCAAACCCTCGATCTATCTCCGGCCCAGGCCGTAATTGACCCTCTGGTGCAGTCCGGGCAACTGCCAGAAAATGAGACTGCGCTGGAGTTTAAGGTTGATATTTCCCGTGACCCCAGCGATCCCAGGGAACTCTCTGAAATTCCGGAAATTCGCCTGTGGTTCATCCGCTTAGACAGCCTTTACCCCTGGCTTCCCCTGGTGCTGGACTGGGAGGCCGGTGAACTGGGTCGCTACGCCGCTATGCTGGTGCCTCATCAGTTCAGCCCCACAGAAGGCATTCGCTACAATCCCGAAGCTTTGGAAATTTTTGTGATGCAGAAAATTTTCGTCATTTCCCAATGGCTGAAGCAGCGGGGCCACACAAACTTCACCAAGCTCAAGTTCATGACCCAGATGCTGGGGTACGAGTTGGATGATGGGCTGTTTGAATTGTTGAAGTAGAGCATGGGGAAATGGGAAAGAACTGTCGAGTATCGGGTACTGAGTGCGGGTTATCGGGTATTGAAGGGAGGCATACCAGTCCTCTGAATCGCGACTACCCACCTTACCCCCCTGCCCCTTGCTGCCCTGCCCCCCTGCCCCCCTGCCCCGGTGCTCTCTTGCTTGCTCTCTCGCTCTCTCACTCCCTCGCTCCCTGCCCACAACCAGTTCCAACCTCACCTCCACCAGGACCCAATAAGCAGCCCTGACTAAGAGAAACGGTATTCCTCCTTCCCACTCGTTTTCCCCTAAACCGGCAGATTTGCTCTGGGATTCAGGCTTTCTACTTCCAGTAGGTCTTGATACAGCGCCTTTTCCCGGTCATCTAAAACCGTGGGTATAGCAATGTCTAGCTCTACAAACTGGTCGCCCCGGCGTTCGCGCCCAATGGGGTAGCCCCGGCCCGGCATCCTCAGCACCTGACCGGGCTGAACCCCTTGGGGCAGGGTAAGCCGGGCCGGGCCATCTAACGTCGGCACTTCGATAGCACCCCCCAGAGCGGCTTCGCTGGGGGTAATGGGCACACAGCAGTAGATATCATTGCCCCGCAGTTGAAAAAAAGGATGGGGTTCTACCTCAATCCGCAGGTAAAGGTTGCCACCACCAACCCCCTGACCCCGCAGGCGAATGCGTTGGCCAGTGACCATTCCCCCTGGCATGTTTACCTCCAGAGAACGGCCATCTTCCAGGCGAATGCGCTCTCGGCCACCCAGATACGCCTTTTCGAGGGGGACGATCAGATCGGCCTCGGCATCTCGCCTGCCGGGGGTTGCTTTGGCCGTAGAAGGGGTGCCAGCACTGGAACCATAGCCATTGGCTTCAGGGGCGGCATAGCCGTTGGGCGCTTCCACCGCTGTTCGTCGGGCCGAAGCGGGACGCCGATTTAGCAGCTGATCGATAAATTTGTTAAAGTCACTGAACTCTCCGAATCCAAAGTCCTCTAGAGAAATACGGGGACCAGAACGCTCTGTTTCGGCTGCAGCCTGTTTTGCTGCCGAACGCTGCCGCTGAAACCCTTTCTGTTTCCAGTACTGGCTAAACTGCTCGTACTGAGAACGCTTTTCTTGGTCTGAAAGGACTTCGTAGGCTTCTCCTAGCAGCTTAAAACGTTCTTCGGCAGCCTTATCGCCGGGATTGAGGTCGGGGTGGTATTGACGGGCTAGTTTGCGGTAGGCCTGTTTAATAGCGTCATTGGTGGCTTCGCGAGGAACTCCCAGAATCTCGTAGTAGTTCCGAAAGTTTTCCATAGATTGTGTCTGATTTCCCTAATAACTCTAATCCCAAGCCCTAGCGTAGACATTTCAAAGTTCCCCGTCATGGGGGGATTTCCGTCTGTAATCCGGCGTTAGCATGACCGGTTTTCAGAGCCATTCATCCTGGTCGCCCCACTCATCGTCGTATCCTCTATCTGACCGCCCGGGGGTAGGGGGCGCAGCTTCTCGGCGGGGCGAGGCCGGGTTAGAACGACCGCCGTTAGGGCGACGCTCGGGGGATGCCGGTGACTGCGCCCAGGGGTCGTCATCGAGACTGTCTGCTCCTAGAGGTTGCCCCCCAGACCCAGGAGGGGTAGGGGGTCGCGGGGAGCCGTAATCTTGCTGGGAATAGCCCGATGGGGCAGAACGTCGCTCTGGATAGCCGCTGTAGGGGGTATCATCCCCACCGGGACGGCGCTCTGGATAGCCGCTGCCATAGTCGGTATTACTAGGGCGACCCTCGGGGACATTGCGGTAGCCTGCTGCATCAGCCCCAGGGCGATCTTGGGGATTCCGGCTTTGGGCATTCTGGCTGCCGTAACTGGCCTCTTGATTTTGCCAATCGTCGTAATTTTGCCCTCCAGGATTGGATGTGCCGTAGTCTTGCCTGCCGTAGTCGCGGTTGTCTGCTCCTGGCTGGCCATATCCCGGTTGGGCGTAGGTCGGGGCGTTGTAGCCCTGGTCTCCATAGCCTGACCCACCGGCGGCGCGGTCTCCATAACCCGCCCCATAGCTCTGGTCATCATAACCACGAGAGCCATAGCCCTGGTCGCGGTAGCCCTGCCCACCATAGCCGCGGTTGCTGTAGAGGTCGTCGTCGTAGCCTTGACCGCTCCCACTGCGACGGTCATCGTAGCCCCGACTGCCGTAGCCAAAGTCGTCGTAGCGTCGATCGCTGTAAGGATTGGCCGGATAAGCCGACCGGGATGATCCGTAGGATGGCTGTTGACCATAACCCCCATCGCGATAGGACGGGTCTCCATAGCGTTGCCCCCCCCGGTTGTCGTAGTCCCAATCATCGTCCCAGTTATCCCAGGAGGTGTTCTGCTGGTAGTTGTAGTTAGGGCGGGTGTCGAAGTCGTCGTCAAAGGCGAAGGTTTTCTTCAGGGTGTCGCCGATGCGGCCCAGCAGATCACCCTCGTCGTCGTCGGCCTCGTAGAGGTAAGCTTCTCGGTTGAGGTCGTACAGCTCATCCTGCAGATCGGTCTGGGCAATGTCGATGCCGCGCTCGTCGGCTTGCTCCAGATAGTCCCGCAGTTCTTGAACCAGAGCCTCAATGCGGCGTCTGCGATCGCGGGCAAACTGCATCCCGAAATCTAACGCCACCTCCCGCAGTAACCGCTCCGCCTGGAAGGTGAGGGCTTCGGCCCGGTTGCGTTTCTCTACCCGCTCTCGTTGCAGCCGGTCAGTTTCGGCAAATTCCTCTGCCTCCTTAATCATTCGCTGCACTTCGCTTTCTTCGATATTGGAAGCGCCCTGCACCGTGAGACTCTGCTCCCGCCCAGTGGTTTTATCCATGGCGGAAACCTGGAGAATACCGTTGGCGTCAATGTCAAAAGAAACCAGAACCTGTGGCACACCCCGGGGAGCCGGGGGAATTCCCATCAGCTTAAAGCGGCCCAGGGACTTGTTATCCATAGCCATTTCCCGCTCTCCCTGGAGTACGTGGACTTCCACAGAGGTCTGGTTATTCTCGGAGGTGGAGAATACATCGGAGCGGCGCACGGGGATGGTGGTGTTCCTGGGGATAATTTTTTTCATTACTCCGCCGATGGTTTCCAACCCCAGGGAGAGGGAGGTGACATCCAGCAGCAAAATGTCCTGCACTTCCTGGGTGATGATGCCGGCCTGGATAGCAGCACCAATGGCGACCACTTCGTCGGGGTTAACGTTCTGGTTGGGTTCCAGACCGATCAGCGATCGCACCAGTTCCTGCACCATCGGCATGCGGCTGGCACCGCCCACCAGAACCACCTCGTCAATATCGTTAGGAGTCAGGTTGGCGTCACCCAATGCCTGCTTGAGCGGAGCCCGTAGCCCACTCACCAGGTCACCGCACATGCTCTCGAATTGAGAACGGCTGAGGCGAGTTTCCAGGTGCTTGGGGCCGTCCTTCGTTGCTGTAATGAAGGGCAGGCTAATTTCTGTAGTGGCTACACCGGAAAGCTCAATTTTTGCTTTTTCTGCCGCTTCCGTCAGGCGTTGCAGGGCTTGACGATCCTGGCGCAGATCAATCCCTTCTCGATCCAGGAACTGTTCGGCCAGCCAGTCTACAATTTTGCGGTCAAAGTCGGTGCCGCCTAACTGGGTATCTCCAGAAGTGGAACGGACCTCAAAGACACCATCCCCCACGTCCAGCACGGAAACGTCGAAGGTGCCGCCACCGAGGTCAAAGACGAGGATGGTTTGGTTGTAGGTCTGATCTAGTCCGTAGGCCAGAGCCGCTGAGGTAGGTTCGTTAAGAATGCGTTTCACGTCCAGGCCGGCGATGCGTCCGGCATTGCGAGTGGCCTGGCGCTGGGCGTCGTTGAAGTAGGCTGGTACGGTGATCACAGCCCCTGTCACTGGCTGCCCCAAATAGCGGCTGGCCTCATCTGCCAGCTTGCGCAGAATCATGGCAGAAACTTCTTCGGGGGCGAAGTCTTTCTCAAGGCGAGGGCAGCGAATTTTTACATTGCCCACTTCATCCCGGCGGATGGTGTAGGGTACCCGCTTGGAGGTCGCTTCAAGTTCCGCATACTTGCGCCCCATGTAGCGCTTAACGGCATAAAAAGTGTTTTGAGGGTTGAGCACCGCCTGCCGTCGGGCCATTTGCCCCACCAGGCGCTCCCCCTCTTTGCTAAACGCCACTACCGAAGGGGTTGTGCGCATCCCTTCTGCATTAGCAATCACCACCGGCTTACCACCTTCCATTACAGAAACCACGGAGTTGGTGGTACCCAGGTCGATGCCAACTACTTTACCCATTCGATTTGGCGTCTCCTTGTCTGTCTGCGTGCTTCTTAAGGGCGGCTATGGTCAGTTTGTAACATTGTTGATCAAAACTACCACTGGTAAAGCGCTGCTAATGAAGCCAGTCTTACATCTTTCTTAATGATAGTCTGTCTCGGCTATGCCTTATACCAGGTCTGACCGGAAATCAACGCTTTTAAACCCGGTCCAAGTCCAGAAGTGGAGTTTTGCCTGAGGAAAAGCTACAGTTTTCGAGCCGGACTGGGTATGGCCAACCCCCTTGGTGGAACTTGAATAAGATTTATAGTTCGGAGGCCAGTTTTGTCTATCTTATCGAGTCTTGTCGTTAGTCAGGATGAAATACCTGATGCGTCGAAACTTTAACTTCAGGGACGGTCCGCGACGGCAGGGTGGTCTTGCTCCGATAGCTTTTGCCCGGTTACCTGTCGCCACCAGCTGAAGCAGTAGCCTCCGATCCTGACCAGGATCCACAATCTAGTACTTTATGACGTAAGTCAGCCAGCTATTCCTGAAAGCTGATACCCGGTACCTGGCTCCTCAGCAATGGTTGCCTGATTTCTGCCAGTCGGTACTAGGGCCTGTTTTGAAACCTACCGCAACCCTTTATTTCCCGTACGAGAAAATAAGGCTTTGATTGGCTTTTAAAACACGCTCTAGTATTGCAGTTCATCAGTTGGGCAACATGTATTGCTCTATGGGGGGTTAGTGAGCTACGCTCATGCGCTGAATCCTCAACACGTCGGTCATCTTACGGAGCTGACTAAAGGTTTGGTCGAGATGGGCATGGTCGCGCACATCCAGGCCCAGGTCAATTTCGGCGGTCTGGCCGGGAAAGGTTTTGACCTGAGCTTTGTGGACGTTGATCTGTAAATCCGACAGGTGAGAGAGGATGTCTTTCAGGACGCCGACCCGGTCGATCACCTCGATCTTCACATCCACCGGATAGGTCTGGCGAGACCCGTTTAGTTCCGAGGGGTTCCAACTCACGGGGATGAGGCGGTCGCCTGGGATTTCATCCACATTGGGACACCCCTGCTTATGAATGGCAATCCCCCGACTGCCCAGGGAAACACTGCCAATGATGGGTTCTCCGGGGAGAGGATTACAGCACCCGGCGATGTGGTACATCAGCCCTTCAATGCCCAAAATTGGGTCTTTAGAATTGACCTGCCGGGGGCGGGGGTGGCTGGTGACGGCATCAGCCAGAAATTGATCAGAATCTTCCAGAGAAGATTCTGACGTTGTCTGTTCAATGGGCTGTTGAGCCTTCACCGCTTCCCGTAGCCGATTCACAAACAGGTTCAGGGTGACTTCGCCATAGCCCAGACCGGCCAGCAGATCATCGACGGTTTGGTAATTACATCGTTCTGCCGCAACCTGAGCCGGGTTGGATTTAAGCAGGGCTTCAAAACCGTTGCGCCCCAGTTCTTTTTCCAGCATGTCCCGGCCTCGGGTGATGTTTTCATCGCGGTGGGAGCGCTTATACCACTGGCGAATGCGGTTACGGGCACTGGGGGTGACCACAAAATTGAGCCAGTCAAGGCTGGGGTGGCTGTTCTTTTGGGTCAAAATTTCAACGATGTCACCATTTTCCAGGGGCGTATCCAGGGTGACGATGCGTCCATTGACCCGCGCCCCCGAGCAGTGGTTCCCCACCTCGGTGTGAATGCGGTATGCAAAGTCAACTGAAGTAGCGCCCCGGCTGAGGGAAATCACGTCTCCATTCGGCGTGAAGACGTAAACATCCTCATCAAACAGGTTGCCTTTGACGTTCTCCAAAAATTCCTGGGCGTCTTTCAGATCGTTTTGCCATTCCAACAACTGCCGCAGCCAGGTAAATTTCTCATCATCTGCGGTCATGCGGACATTGCTAGAGGTGCCCGCCTCCTTGTATTTCCAATGGGCCGCAATCCCGTATTCGGCGATGTGGTGCATTTCTAGAGTGCGAATTTGCACTTCAATGGGCTTACCCATATTGCCGATGACCACGGTATGGAGAGACTGATAACGGTTGGGCTTGGGCAAACCAATGTAGTCTTTAAATCGACCGGGGATAGGCCGAAACGCATCGTGAACGATAGCCAGAGCCCGATAACATTCTTCGTTGTTGCCAACGATTAACCGCACTGCCGCCACATCATAGATTTCGTGAAAATCTTTTTGTTGCATTTCCATCTTGTGGTAAATGCTGTACAAATGCTTGGGGCGACTGCTGACATCTACCACCTGCAGGTCGGCCTGATGCAGCCGCTGCCGCAGGGTTTCAGCCACCTGGATCAGCCGGGCTTCTCGATCGGCCCGCTTGTCGGTGACGTATTCCTGCATCTGACGATAGGCGTCAGGCTCCAGATATTTGAAGGAGAGATCTTCTAGCTCCCACTTAAACCGCCCGATCCCCAGTCGGTTGGCCAGGGGGGCAAAAATTTCCATGGTTTCCCGCGCAATTCGGCGACGCTTTTCGTCGCTGAGATGCTCCAGGGTGCGCATGTTGTGGAGACGGTCGGCCAGTTTGACCACAATGACGCGAATATCCTGGGCCATAGCCAGGAACATGCGGCGAAAGTTCTCGGCCTGGCGCTCGGTTTTGCTTTCAAAGTTAAACTTAGAAAGTTTAGTGACCCCTTCCACCAGCTGCCTGACTTCTTCCCCAAAGTGCTCCTCAATTTCTTCCGGGGTGACGTCGGTATCTTCGACCACATCGTGCAGAAAGCCGGAGGCAATCATGGCGCTGTCGCCGCCCAGGTCTCTCAAAAGCCCGGCAACCGCTATGGGATGGCAAATGTAGGGTTCTCCCGAAGCCCGATACTGCCCCTTGTGGAGTTCGTAGGCGAATTCAAAAGCGCGGCAGACCAACAGGCTGTTGGATTTATCGTCAGACTCCTCAGCTGATTCCTGACTCGACCCGGGCTGTTGATGGGTCAACAAACACGTCTTCAACCAGTCTGGTAGTGCGCAATCGATGGCTGAGGGAGATGGAACCGTGGCAGTCATAGGGTCCGTTGTATAGAGTGTTGGTGGAGAAGAATATATTTAATGGAAACTGAGCGAAATCAAGACCAAAATTGAAACAAGGAGAAAGGAACAATCCCTGGCATTTGTGCGCTTCATGACCTATGGCAATTTTGGAGCCATGCCATTGAGGTTGATACATTGAGGTTGTAAATCCTCCCTGAATATCAAACTTGAAATCTGAATGCAACCCGTCCGGATCTCTAAGTTCAGAGAACTGGCACGTTGGTCAACAGCAGAGCAAAAGGTTGAAACCTGGAGGGAACCCCTCCGACAGGTAATTTGAATGACCGATCAGACGTATATCAATACGCCACGTCAAAAGTCGCGGTAGGCAACCATATAAAGGTAGAGATGCAACAAATGCTAAAAGTTGCATCAAAATTATTGGAAGTTATTCATTAACCTTAACATTTGACACCCATTCCTGCATTCTATCCGTAGAGGAGTACTCTATCAGCTCCGTTTACTGCCTGAAAAAGCATTTCAACCCACTGCTATGAACTCTGAAGCGGTTCAAAACCTGATGAATCAGGTCAACCACCTCAAGGAACAGTGCCAGACGGCCAACCCCAATGGCCAGGCCCTGCAACAAGATTTTTTAAGAATTCAGCAAACTTTCCAAACCCAAGTCCTGCCATTGGCCGACCAGGTCGCCCACCCGGAAACCGTACAGCCGATTTTGACGGAAATGAATCGCACTTTTCGCCTGCTGGGTACAGATGTAGCATTTATGCAGGCGGCCCGAAAGAGCATGACCCGGCAACAGCGCCAGCGTCAAATGGCGGAAAAGTTGCGGCAGCTATTGGCTTTCTGCGAAGCGTTAATGAAAGCCTTAATGGTTTAATAGGGAAATTCCCTGGGGCTTGCCGTGATTGGAGAAGGTGCTTTGTATCAGTGTCCGAAAGAGGGCGATGTCAATTTGCAAGGGGGAGAACTGGCCTCCGGCCTGCCGGCGAATACCTGTCCTAGCTGTGGTGGAGCGTGGATTCAGCCCGAAGCCTATGTCCATTGGCAGAGTCAGCAGATTAATGTTGATACGCCCCCAGAGGTCGCTGTATTGCCCCTGACCTTGAAGACAGACTTTCAGCCCCCTGCGTTGGATAACCGGGCGGCGTTGTGCCCCGACTGTCGCAGCTACCTGGTCCGGGGGCGGGTGAATTTGTCCCAGGGGTCCTTTTTCGTGGAGCGGTGCCCCAATTGCAAGGGCATCTGGTGCGATGCCGGCGAATGGGAAATACTTCAGCAGCTGCACCTCCATACCCATGTTGAGTACTTGTTTTCTGCAGATTGGCAGGCCCAGGTACGGGATTTAGAACACCAGGAACGGGAACGCATGGCTACGATTGATAAACTTGGCCCCGACATTGCCGAACGCATCTTTGAACTGGCCAAACTACTGGAAGAACACCCCAACGGAGACTTTGGGGTAGCCTATTTAATGCGCCGATTTGAAAAGTGATCCCAGGATAGAACCCCTGCCGCAATGACCGCCCCGCTTTTAGCTATCGAATCGTTTTCGGTGACCTACCCGGCCCAGGAGCAGCGGGCGGTTGAATCGGTGTCCCTGGCCCTATCGCCGGGGGAAAAGTTAGGGCTAGTGGGCGAGTCGGGCTGTGGCAAATCGACTCTGGGACGGGCGGCTCTGCGGTTGCTGCCGAAGCAAGCCAGCCTGGCTGGCAACGTCTGGTTCAATGGCCAGTCTGTGCTGGACTTTACCCCCCGACGGCTGCGGGAGTTTCGCGGTGAAGCCGTCGCCCTGGTTTTTCAAGACCCTATGACTCGTTTAGATCCCTTGATGACCATCGGGGATCATTGTGTGGAGACCCTGCGCGCCCATCGCCCTGCGGTTTCGTCGAAGGAAGCGAAGGAACGAGCATTGGCAGTGTTGGAAACGGTGAATATTCCCGCCAATCGCTGGGGGCAATATCCCCATGAGTTCAGCGGGGGGATGCGGCAACGGGTCGCTATAGCCCTGGCGATGATTTTAGAACCCAAGCTAATCGTGGCCGACGAACCCACCACCAGCCTGGACGTGACGGTATCTGCCCAGATTTTGACTGAGCTAACCCGTCTGTGCGACCAGCTGGGAACGGCGCTGCTGCTGATTTCCCATGACCTGTCCCTGGTGGCGGAATATTGCGATCGCGTTGCCGTTATGTACCAGGGTCGCCTGGTAGAAGAAGGCACCTCCCTGGAGGTGCTGGGTAACCCCCAGCATGACTACACCCAATCTCTGGTCGAAGCTGCCCTGCAACTCCAGCGGTCAGAAGGGCTACCCTACGCAGCTACCCCGGTCGAACCTATCCTCAAACTCCGGGATGTTACCCAGCACTACACCCTGGAAGCTAACCCCCTGGCCCGGCTTTTGGGGGGAGAGCAGAACAAGGTGATTAAAGCGGTGGATTGGGTTTCTATGGACATCTACCCCGGCGAAGTCGTCGGCTTGGTAGGAGAATCTGGCTGCGGCAAAAGCACGCTATCGCGGACTATTCTGCAGCTTGTGCCGCCCACCTCCGGGACTGTCCAGTTTTGCGGTACCGACCTGACCGCCCTTTCTCGTCGAGAGATGCAGCAGCAGCGACGGCAGATCCAGATGGTGTTTCAAGACCCCCATGCCTGTTTAAACCCGATGATGACCGTGGGTAAAAGCATCGCCGATCCTTTGCTGATTCACGGCCTGGCTACAGTCGCGGATGCCTACAAGCAGTCTCACGAAATGCTGGCGCGGGTCAGTTTGATGCCAACGGAAGAGTATTTTGATCGCTATCCCGGTGACCTCTCTGGTGGTCAGCAGCAACGAGTCGCCATTGCCCGCGCTCTGATCACTAAACCCAAGCTGGTCATTTGCGATGAGCCGGTCAGTATGCTGGATGCCTCCGTGCAAACCCAGGTGCTGGATTTAATGCTGGCCCTTAAGGAGGAGTTTGACCTAACCTATCTGTTTATTACCCACGACCTGTGGGTGGCGCGGTTTATGTGCGATCGCATCGCCGTTATGCAGGGAGGCAAAATTGTCGAGCTGGCTCCCACGAAGCAAATTTTTGAAGCGCCCCAACACCCCTATACCAAAACCCTGCTGGGAGCAGCTCCAGTGCTGGCGAGAGACGCTACTTAGGGCTCAGAATCAATTAAGTTCCAAGTTTTGAGTTTTGAGTTTTAAGTTGAGCAGTCAATTCAAAATTCAAAACTAAGAACTTAAAACTTTCTCATTCCTTAATGGAAGCCATTTAATGGAGTCCCCCTTAGTTATACCAATGCTTTGTAACGCTGCGCTTAACAAAGGCAGCTTAGCGAGAGGCGATTCTTTACCCTAGTAAGTAGGTTGCATTGACATCGAATCGCTATGGCTCGTCCCTTGAACATTACGATTACGGAAAGTCGAGAAGAACTCGAAC
>Ga0208623_100075_pt1 | contig 144153 bp, 100 predicted proteins | sample HotLakConsUCCL28_FD_184737 | JGI IMG/M metagenome (GOLD analysis project Ga0208623, IMG submission 184737) | Hypersaline microbial mat communities from Hot Lake, Washington, USA - Hot Lake Consortium UCC-L28 (SPAdes) (version 2) ...
CGACGTTGATTTCGCAGAGATCACCGACGGTGCCCTTGATGACGATCTCACCGGAGGTCTGGCCCCCGACGGCGGCGAAAGCGGAAGAACCGGCGAAGATGGCGGCGATGGCGGTAGCGATTGCAAATTTGTTCATGGTGTTGTCCTCTATCCTTTGTAAGTTGATTGTCAGTTAAGTGAGTTGTTTCAGTTCTTGTGTTCGACCAATCGGTCGCATGATGCCTTATGCACGCGGCATGCCAATACCGATGTGGCCACGCCAACTGCCTGTTTTGCCTCGCTATCAGGCTTTTCTCTATCTTTCCAGAGTTTCTCGATACAAACCTGGACCGACCAGAGTGCGCAAAATGGTCACAAGGATGTGACGCAAATCACATTGGCAGGGCGCGGATCGACAACGCGGGATGGCACCACGGTGCGTCGGGTGGCCAGTCAGCTGTGTTCGTACGTGTACGGAACAACCGGTCGTTTACCGGTCCGCAATGGTTGCACCGCTACTGAGTGGCCTGCCGCCAAGTGGCAATGGCCGAATGTTCCGGCGCAGTGCGTCTTGCACCGCGCAGCAGTGCGCCGACGACCTGGAAGAAGCTCTGGTGGTTGGCGCGGGCGTAGGGTGAGTCGTTGCCGAAGTGGGCGAGCAGGCGCCGATGGGCCTCGCCCATGTTGTGGTAGGGCAGGCCGGGGAACAGGTGATGAAGGGCGTGGTAGCGCAGGCCGACCGGGAAAAGCCAGACGGTCAGCCAGGTCTGGCCAGTGAGGTTGACCGCGTCCTGCAGTTGGGCCAGGTGGCTCATCGGTTCGCCGCGATTGTCGTAGCGATGAGCGGCCAGATTGCGGACCCAGTTCAGGCCGAGCGTCAGCACGTGCAGGACCCAGGCCATGAGCCAGTGTATGCCTTCGACCGGGCCCCAGATGGTCATCGCGACCCAGAAGCCGATCCAGGCGAGGCAGCAGACTTCCACGATCACTAGATGATTCTGGTCGCGTTTCGGAAAGCGCTTGGCGTAGTAGGGGTTGGAGGCGTAGGCCGAAGCGCGGGTCAGGACCCATTCGCGCAGCGGCGGAATCACCCAGGACAGGGGTGCGGCGATGGCGAATCGGGCAACGACCATCAGCGGCAGGACCGGCAGCTTGATCAGATAGAGCAAGGTATCGCGCAGCGGAGCCGAGGCCAGCGGCAGGTATTCCCCATCGGCCGGAGTGCCGAAATGCGCGCGACTGTGATGCCCGATGTGGTTCTTGTAGAGAATCCACGGCATCATCAGCGGGATGCCGACCAGCAGGTTCCAGGCCCGACGGAACTGGACCAGCACCCCGCTCGGCATATGGATGATCTCGTGCATGAACGTGCCGGCGCGATAGAAGCCGATGCTGGCCAGAATCAGGCCGGCCAGCTGCGCGACCGACCAGGGCGCGGCAGTGAAGTACAGCACCGTTGAGCCCCAGGCAAGGCTTGCGCTGGCGAGCAGGTCGAGCCAGTACAGGACCGGTCGGTGCGACATCAGGTCGGCAACGACGGCATGGGCCTCTCGAATCCACGCCCGCTCGTCGGCCCCGGCAACGCCGCGAGAAGGGGCTTTTGCCGGCTCGGATGCCATTGCGGAGGGACTACATTCCATACCGCGAATTGTACTATCTGGCCATGAAAGGTCGTCTTTCGATTCGCCATTCTGAAGCGGCGCGCCGACGGGGAAGGCACGGGTGAGTCAAGGGTTCGTGCGACCGCGCTTCGGAGTCGATCGAAGTATCGTCCGGGCCGGGTGGTCCCGCCGTGCCCGTCGCCGGAGTTTCGGTGGTACAGTACCCGCAGGCCGGGCGACTACCGGAGCGTCATCAGGTCGGCGTGGCCACCAACGCCTACGTCTTGTGATCGCTCGCCAAACATCGCTGCGAGCCCCTCGAGTCATCAGCGCGGCGTTGCTGGCTGGAGCTGACGCGTTCAATTGATCTTAAGGAGTTCGGGTTGTGGCCATCTCGAGAATTCTGGTTCCCCTGGATGGCTCCGCCATCGCTGAAACAGCCTATCGCCACGCGCTGACGGTCGCGCAATCGGTCGGCGCGACGATACATCTCCTCCGCGTGCTGGACTCGCATGAGAAAGCCGATACGCTCGAGTGGCGCCTTCACAAGGCCGAAGTGCTCCGCTATCTCCGGCACCAGGCCGAAGTGGGCAAGCAATCGACCGGCGACAGTCTGGATATCGAAATTCACACGGCCGAAGGCAAGCCGGCAGAACGCATTGCCCGGTTCATTCGGGAAGAGGCGATCGACCTGATGGTGCTGTCCGCCTACGGCAGCAGTGGCCCGAGTGGATTCCCGTTCGGCGGCACTGCGCACAAGGTGCTGACGTCGCAGAACGTGTCCTATCTGGTCGTGCGCAAGCCCGAGCCCTTCGAGCATCCCCCCGAGTACCGGCGCCTGCTGGTCCCGCTCGATGGCTCCCGGAAGGCCGAGCTGGCTTTGCGTTTCGCCGAAATGATCAGCAGTCGGGACGGCCTCGAGCTCATGCTGCTGCATGTTTCCGGGCTGCCGACGATGACCCGCAAGCAGCCTCTGACCGAGCATGAGCGGACGCTTCGCCGGCAGCTCATCAAATGCAACCAGGCGTCCGCTCGCTCCTACATGCGGGAAGTCAGTGACAGTCTGGCGCCGGAGTTCGGGTTCACCGTTCAGCTGGATGAGGCGACCAACCCGGCCCAGAGAATCGCGGAGATCGCGCAGCAGGAGCAGGCCGATCTGATGGTCCTGACCGCCTATGGTGGCGCGGAGCTCAACGGCTGGAGCCGGGAATCGATCTGCCAGTCCTTGCTGGCCGCCACCGATGTTCCGGCGCTGATCCTTCAGGACGGTCTGCGCTTGAGCGCCGATCTTGCCCGGCAAACCGGCGGGACCGAAGTCGGTCAGGCGACGGCCACGCCGCCCAGATTGGCGCGGAACGGACCCGGCCAGCAGGTCAGAAACTGAAGCCAGCCCGATGCCCCGCCGGACCGGGAAGGGTGAAGATCACACCGATCATGGGCAAGTGTCGCGACCGTGAATGATTCGGGCCGCGCCAGGCAGGACAGGCCTGACGAGGCCGATTCGGGCCTGGATGAACTGTTCGCGGATCTGAGTCAGCGCCGGGTTCGCGCCGGTGCCGTGCGACTGAAGCCGGTCAAGCCGCAGCTTCTCAGGAAGCGATTCGAGAAAATCTACGCCGCGGTCCGCGCGGACTTCAAAGCGACCGGTGTCGTCACGCGGGCGCAGGAATGGCTGCTCGACAACCGACACATCATCGAGGAGTCGCTCGAGTCCCTTCGCGAGAACTTTCCGCGAGCCTTCCTCAGGACCCTGCCGGGTGTGACCGGTGAGCTGGCGGTGTCGACCCATGTCGAGGCCCTGGCTTTCGTCCTGGTCGACAGTGATCGCCAGCCACTCGAGCTGACGGGTCTGGAGCGGCAGGTCCAGCGTTATCAGACCCGCCGGGTACTGACCATCGGCGAGCTCTGGGCCCTGCCGTCGGCGCTTCGAAGGGCCTTGCTGGAGCAGCTGGCCGAGGCGGCGGAGCGATCGCTGCGAGTCAGCGAGAACGAATTGGTTGCCGCGACCGACCGCATCGCGGAAGGCGTGACCAGCCTCAGAGTCCTCGGGAACTGCGATTGGCAGGTGGTCTTCGAGCGACTCTGCCGCGTCGAAAGGATTCTCGCGCGGGATCCGGCTCGCGCCTATTCCGGGATGGACTTCGAGTCTCGAAATACCTACCGATCGCGGGTCGAGGAGCTCGCTCGCGGCAGCCGCCATACCGAAACCGAAGTGGCCGAACGCATCCTCGAACAATGCCGCGCGGCACCGGAGGGTCGCGAGCGTCATGTCGGCTATGCACTGGTTTCCGACGGATGGGACGAAATCGCCAGGGCGCTCGGGTTTCGACCGACCTGGTACCGGCGTTTCCTGACCGGGTGCCGGCGTTGGCCCGGATGGATCTACTTTTCCCTGACCGCGGTGTTGAGCCTTCTGCCGACGGCTGCTCTCGCATTGATGTTGATCCAGTGGCAGAAGCCGACCGTCATCGTCCTCTGTGTTCCCCTGATTGCGCTGGTGCCTCTGATGGGTCTGGCGACGGCGGTGGTCAACAGCATGATGACCTGGATGCTGCCGCCGCGCAGACTTTCCAGGCTTTCGCTGAAACACGGGGTTCCGTCCCGGTGGCGAACAGTGGTCACCGTGCCGGTTCTGCTGGGCGATGCCCGGGATGTCGACAACGTCTTTGCCACCCTGGAGAAGAACTTTCTCGGTAACGACGATCCCGAGATCGTGTTCGCGGTGCTCGGGGATCTGGCTGATGCGGACCAGGCGACTGTCGAAGAAGATCAGGTGATTCTCGACCGTGCCGGTCAGCATATCGATCGGTTGAATCGCCAGTACGGCTCGGAACGCGCGCCCTCCCGATTCCTTTTCTTCAATCGAGAACGCCAGTGGAACCCGTCCGAGAACTGCTGGATGGGCTGGGAGCGCAAACGCGGCAAGCTGATGGAGTTCAACAACCTGCTCGCCGGGGGAACTCAGACCAGCTATACCCTCTGTCTGGGAGACGAGGACGCGCTCTCGGGCACTCGCTACGTCATCACCCTGGATGCGGATACGCGGATGCCGCCGGGTGCCGCGCGGCAGATGATCGGGACGCTCGCCCATCCTCTGAGCCAGGCCGTGATCGATGAAAGCACGGGCGAGCTGCTTCATGGCTACAGCATTATCCAGCCGCGTCTGGAGGTCGACCCGGAATCAACGCGCGCTACTCGCTTCACGCACGTTTTCTCGGGTGATTCGACCCTGGATCTCTACACGACCGCCGCCTCCGATACCTATCACGATCTCTTCGGCCACGGCATTTTCACCGGCAAGGGAATCTACGACTGGCTGGCCCTGGAGCGCATCCTCGGTGAGCGGATTCCCGAGAACACCCTGCTCAGCCATGATCTGCTCGAGGGCGTTCATGGGGCAGTCGGTCTGGCCAGCGATATCGTCCTGCTGGAACAGTATCCGCCCACGGTCATGTCCTTTCTGCGGCGGGCCCACCGCTGGGTGCGCGGCGACTGGCAGTTGCTGCCATGGTTGATGCCGAAGGTGCCGATGACGGACGGGCGCCGGATCACGAATCCGCTCAGCCTGATCCATCTCTGGAAGATCATCGATAACCTGCGCCGGAGTCTGCAGCCGATCGCGCTGCTTGTTCTTCTCCTGCTGGCCTGGTCGGGCATCCTCGTGGGTCCGGCCTGGGTCTGGACCCTCGCGGTCGTGGTCTTGCTGGGGACGTCGCTGCTGTCGGAGGTGTTCTCTCTCTTTCTGCGATGTCTCGGTGCACCCCGCCATATCGGCCAGTTCCTGCGGGTTGCGCCAACCGCTCTGGGCAGGGAGTCCCTGTTCTGGCTCTACAGTCTGATCCTGCTGCCCGCCCAGGCCTGGTTCATGGCTGACGCGATCGGTCGAACACTGTGGCGCATCCTGATTTCCCGCAAGCATCTGCTGCAGTGGAAAGCCGCCGCCCAGGTCAATGAAAGCCTGCTGAATCTCACTGGCGCCGCGGTTCGATGGGGGCAGCTCTGGGTGTCGCCGGCACTGGCCGTTCTCGCTGGTTCGCTGGTCGCGGTGTTCAATCCATCCGCAGGGTGGACCGCTGCCCCGGTGCTGCTGGTCTGGTTCTTCGCGCCGGAATGGGCGCGTTGGGCGGATCGATTGATTACCCGGCCGGCCGAAGCCATTACCGAAGAAGATGAACAGCGACTGAGGCTGATCGCCCGAAGGACCTGGCTTTTCTTCGATCAGTTCGTCGGGCCGGATGACAGCTGGCTTCCCCCGGACAATTATCAGGACGAACCGCGCGTACTGGTCGCTCATCGGACCTCGCCGACCAATATCGGGATGGCCCTGAATGCCGGTCTGGCGGCGCATGATTTCGGCTGGCTCGACACCCGGAGTCTGCTGGCCTGGATGCGCAATATCACCGAGTCGATGAGCCGGATGCAGACCTATCGCGGCCACTGGTTCAACTGGTACGACACGCAGAGTCTCAAACCCCTGCATCCCTGCTATGTCTCGACCGTCGACAGCGGCAATCTGGCGGCAGCCCTTCTGACTCAGGCCCGGGGTCTGGACGAAATCCAGACGGCCACACTCGACCCCCTGCGATTCTTTCATGGTCTGAAGGACACGCTCAGCGTGCTTTCTGATGCGATCAAGGCATTGCCCGACGGCGGCGGCAAGCCGGAGGCGCTCGCGCCCTTGCTTGACTTGATCGAGCAGCTCAAGCGGCAGATCGAAGCGACTTCGCACGAGACGGTCTGGAGCGAGCTCGAACGCTGGAAGAAGGACGTTCTGGCGGACCTGGTGGAGGCCGTTCTGGAGTTGGGTGAAAACGAGGAAGTCGTTGTCAGCGCCGAAACGCTTGCCGAGTTCCGCGTCTGGATCAGTCAGCTCAAGCGCCAGGTCCGCCGCGCCCGCGATCTCATCGTCCATTTCTGGCCATGGATGAAGACCTGGGATCCGTGGCCATCCGATGATGCGGAGCCGGGGCTCGGAAGAAACCTGGATGACTTGCGTGGATATCTGGTGCAACCTCGCTCTCCGGCCGATTGGCCAGGCGCGTTGGTGCAGGCCCGCGGGAGCCTGGCTTCGATCCGCAGACAGATCGAGCGCCAGGCGAACGATAGGTCGCGGCAGGCGCTCGAGGCCTTTGCCGATCTGGACCGGAAACTGGCGGCCGGCATCGAGTCCAACCAGCGCCTGTGCCGGGAGGCTGCCGAACTGAGCGCGCTTCTGGACGGGTGGGTGAGGGACATGGACTTCAGTTTCCTCTATGACGACAGCCGGGAGTTGTTCAGCATCGGTTTCGATTCCAGCAACGGTCTGGCGGATGCCAATTGCTATGACCTGCTGGCCTCGGAGTCCCGGTTGACCAGTCTCCTGGCCATCGCCAAGGGCGATGTGCCGCCACGACACTGGATTCATCTCGGACGACCGCTGCGCAGGAAGCGCAACATGGCCGTGTTGATGTCCTGGAGCGCGACGTTGTTCGAGTATCTGATGCCCAGTCTTTACCTGAAGACCCCATCGGACAGTCTGACCGGGCGCGGCATGAAGACCGCCATTCTTCTGCATCGCCAGTTCTGCCAGCCCTTCGGCATCCCCTGGGGCATTTCGGAATCCGCGTACTATCAGTTCGACGATGCTCGACAGTACCAGTACCGGGCTTTCGGTATACCGGCGCTGGGGTTTCGCAGAGATCTCGGTGATCGTCTGGTCATCGCTCCGTATTCATCCATCATGGCCCTGAGATTCGGTGCCGCCACGGTCATGAAGAATCTCGATCGACTGGAACAGGACCGAGCCCTGGGTCTGTATGGATTGGTGGAGGCCGTGGACTACGGTTCGCTGGCCGAATCGGCGTCACTCAGGCCGCGTCTGGTGCGTACCTGGATGAGTCACCACCAGGGCATGGTACTGATGGCGATCAACAACGCGCTCAATGACGATCGGATGATCGAGCGATTTCACTCCGACCCGCGCATCAGCAGCGTGGCCATGCTGCTGCACGAGCGCGTCCCTCTTGCGCCGGCACCGATCAAGGCGCGGCGTGAGTACGAGGCCGTCACCGCCGAGTTCGAACACGCGGGACCGATCTCCTGGACCGTCCCGGATGATCCGGCAGCACGCCAGTTCGCCGTTCTTTCCAATGGCCAGCTGACCACGCTGATCGCCCAGGACGGAGTGGGCGGCCTGTCCTGGCAAGGCCTGGCTCTGACGCACTTCGAGGCCGACGACGCGAACATCCTGCAGGGCTATTTCATCTATCTGAAAGACCTCGATTCCGGGGAGTTCTTTCGGCTGGGCGACCGGCGCTTCGAGTCGGGCGACCGGCAGGGGCACGCCCTGTTCGGGCCGCATCGCGCTGATCTGCACCATGCCGAAATGGATCTGGCCTGTCACATGGCCGTGGGTGTCTCGGCGCGCCATGATCTGGAAGCGCGCAAACTCAGCGTGACCAATCAGAGCGAACGGCCGCGCCGCTTGATGGTCGTGAGCTTCGCGCCATTGGCGATGGCACCGCCGCGAGAATTCCGCCGGCATCCGGCCTTTGCCCGCCTGTTCGTCGAATCGGAATGTCTTGCGGACGAGCGGACGCTGATCTTCCGTCGGCGGCCGCGCGATGTCGGGGGAAAGCCGGTCTACCTTGCCCACAGCCTCGTGATTGACGGCGGTAGAAACGTCCGGTTTGCCTGGGACACCGATCGCTCGATCATTCTTGGACGCAACGGTTCGGCGCGCCGGCCGGCCCTCCTGCAAGGGGATCTGGGCGGCTTCAGCGGCAGCCTCGGAACGGTGCTCGATCCGGCGATCGCGACCGGCGTCGAGGTCCATCTGGAGGCCTATGAGCGCCTCGAACTTGCGATTCTGACCGGAGTCAACCGCTCTCGCCGGGCTTTGCTGTCCAGTCTGGAAAGCTATCGTTCGCTGGGTCGGGTGGACTGGATGTTCGAACAGGCGCGCATGCAGACCAGTCAGGAGTTCGGGCAGCTCGGTCTCAAGCCCGATGCCGCGATCGCGACCAGTCGGCTCCTGTCCGCCATTCTCTCGCCGCGACCCGAGTGGCGACAGTGCTCGGCCCGGCCGAAGTTTCCGCTCCAGTCCATGTTGTGGTCGCGAGGCATTTCCGGCGACTGGCCCGTGATCATCGCCCGAGTGCATGACGATCACAGTCTCGATGCGATCCAGCAGCTTGCCCAGATCCACTGTCTTCTCGCCGGGCGCCAGGTCGCGACCGACCTGGTGCTACTCGACGATCCGCCAGGGGTCTACGATCAACCGGTTCGTGATGAACTCCGCGATCTCATCGAAGCGATCAGCAGCCGATCTCCGCGCAGCCTGCTGGGACGGGTGCGAGTACTGTCAACGCGGGAAATGAACGACGATGAATGTCAGGCGCTCGAAGCTGCGGCTGCGGTCATCATCGACACGCGCAAAGGCCCGCTGATCGATCAACTGCTGGCCCGGGGCGGTCGACTCCTGCCTCCGCTCGTGCCGGTACCCAGCCACCGGCGCGAACCGTCGGAGTCGACCTCTCTGCAGGTCCCGGAAGCCTGGGCGACATCCAACGGCTATGGCGATTTCGTTGGCGGGGGCAGAGAGTACCTGATCCATCTCGAACCGGGTCAATCGACGCCGGCGCCCTGGAGCAACGTTCTCGCCAATCCGGGATTCGGCTGCCTCGTGACCGAATCGGGAACGTCGTGCACCTGGGCGACGAATAGCAGTGAATTCCGTCTGACGCCCTGGCCGAACGACCCGGTGGCGGACGGCTCGGGAGAAGTGCTGTATCTGCGCGACGAAGAAAACGGCGAGTTCTGGTCGGTGACGCCGCAGCCGCGACCCGCGCCCGGTGCGCACCAGATTCATCACAAGCCGGGAGCGACGGAATTCAATCACAGCAGTCACGGCCTGCACCAGCAGCTCCTGATCCACGTGGACGCGAGCGATCCGGTCAAGATCTGCCGACTGCGGGTCAGGAACGACTGGTCCTGGACCCGTCGCATAACGGCGACCTATTTCGTCGAGTGGGTCCTCGGCAATCATCGCGGTGACACGCGGATGCATCTGCGCTCCGATCTGGATCGCGACAGCATGACCCTGCTCGTCAACAACCTGTTCGATCCGAACCGAATCGACGACTACGGTTTTCTTTGTTCCGATCAGCCGGTGCACGGATTCACCACCGATCGCCAGGAGTTCCTGGGCACCAACGGGTCGACCAGTAATCCCGCTGCACTCCATCGCATTGGCCTGGACGGCCGACTGGAGCCCGGACAGGACGACTGCGCGGCGCTGCAGGTCCATCTGGACATTTCCGCCGGCGAAACCAGGGAAGTCGTCTTCGTGATCGGCCATGCCCGCGGGCGCGAGGCGGCGGTCGAGCTGGCGCGCAGATTCACCGCCAGGGGTAGCGCGCAGACCAGCGCCGAGCGGGCCGATACCGAGCTGAAAACCCTGCTTGAAGCTGTCCGGGTCAAGACGCCCGATGCCGACTTCGATCGCATGATCAACTACTGGCTGCCTTACCAGACCCTGAACGGGCGGTTGATCGGTCGTACCGGCTACTACCAGTCGAGCGGTGCCTTCGGGTTTCGGGACCAGCTGCAGGACGCCATGGCGATGGTCTGGCTGCGGCCGACCCTGACCCGCCGCCAGATCCTGTCCGCCGCGAGTCGCCAGTTCGTCGATGGTGATGTGTTGCACTGGTGGCACGAACAGCCCCTGAGCGGCGTTCGCTCGCGCTGTTCCGACGATCTGCTCTGGCTGCCCCTCGTCACCGCATACTACGTACGAACGACCGGCGATCGCACGGTTCTCGACGAATCGGTTCCCTATCTGGACGGCGAACCCCTGGCCCCGGAGGTGTCGGAGCGCTATACGATCTACATGCCGTCGGAAACCGACGGCTCGCTCTACCAGCATTGCTGCAAGGCGATCGAGCATGCCGCCAGCGTCGGGCCGCACGGACTGCCGACGATCGGAAGCGGCGACTGGAACGACGGCTTCAACCAGGTCAGCACCACCGGGCGCGGCGAAAGCGTCTGGCTCGGCTGGTTCATGCTGCGCGTGCTGCGGGAGTTCACGCAATGCTGTGAACTGCAGGGAGACAGCGATCGCGCCGAGCACTACGACAGGCTCTACAACACCCTGTCGGACGCGATCGACGAATCAGCCTGGGACGGCGAATGGTATCGGCGGGCCTACTATGATGACGGCACGCCGATCGGCTCGAAGGACAGCGACGAATGCCGCATCGACCTGATCGCCCAGACCTGGTCCGTGATCGGACCCGAGCAGCCCGGTTCGAGGTCGAAGCGCGCGATGCAGTCCGCGAACGAGCACCTGGTCGACGAGGAAGCGCGCCTGATCAAGCTGCTGACGCCGCCGTTCGATGAAGGCCAGAAACACCCGGGCTACATCAAGGGCTACCCGCCGGGCATTCGGGAAAACGGAGCCCAATACACCCACGCCGCGACCTGGGCGGTCTGGGCGATGGCCAGATTGCGTGACGGCGATCGAGCGATGCACCTGTTTCGTCTGCTGCTGCCCAATCTGCACTCCGACAGCAGGGAGCGGGCGGACCATTATCGGATCGAGCCCTACGTCATGGCCGGCGATATCTACAGCGTGGGACAGAATCGGGGACGCGGCGGATGGAGCTGGTACACGGGGGCCTCGTCCTGGCTCTACCGCGCCGGCCTGGAAGCCCTGCTCGGATTGACCCTGGAGGGAGATCGGCTGATGATCGATCCGTGTCTGCCGAGCGATTGGAAGGCGTTCGAGGTGATCCTTCGCCGCGGCGGAAGCGTTTACCGGATCGCCGCGACACGATCCGGCCGTTCGCGTTCCGAAGACCCCGGCGTTCGCGTCGTGCTGGACGGCATCGCGCAGAAGGATTCCAGCTTCGCGTTCGTCGACGACGGTGTCGATCATGAGGTCGAGGTCGTCTTCTGACCCCCGGCGAGTCCGGGAAATCCGATGACGGCATGCGATATTTTCCCGTCCGCAGATTCGCTGGATTACGATATCGCGGTCGGGCGGATCGGCCAGAGCCATGGGCTGTTGCCGATTGATGATTGGCCGCCGGGAAGCCTCTTCGCGAGATGAGTCCGCGCGGTTTCCGGCGCGTTCGGAAGTGTTCAGGGGTTTCTTCTAATGTCTTCTTCGTATTCGGCCGCTGTGCCGACCATCGAGGCCCAGCCCGACACCACAAGTTGCGGTCCGACCTGCCTGCATGCGCTTTATCGTCACTTCGGCGATCCGGTGGAGCTCGACGAACTCATCGATACCATTCATCAGCTCGATCAGGGCGGCACGCTGGACGTCTTTCTGGCCAACCATGCCCTCGACCGTGGCTATCGGGCCACGATCTACACCTACAATCTCGAGGTCTTCGACCCGACCTGGTTCAGCGGCAAGACCGACCTGTCCGAACGTCTGCGCCTGCAGGCTTCGGCCAAGAAAAGCGCCAAGCTCCAGATCGCGACCCGAGGGTATCTCGAGTATCTGGCGGCGGGCGGGCGGCTGCTCTACGCTGACCTAACGCGTACTCTGGTCCGGCGCCTGCTGCGGGACGGCCATCCGGTACTGACCGGTCTGAGTGCGACCTACCTCTACGGCAGCATGCGCGAGTGGGGTCCGAATGACGAGGACGATGACATCCGGGGTCATCCGGTCGGACACTTCGTGCTGCTGACCGGCTACGATCGTGTCACCAGGCGAATCGCGATCGCCGATCCCATGGCTGGAAATCCGTTGGGCAGCCAGCGTTACGATGTTCACATCGATCGGGTGATCGGGGCAATCCTGCTTGGATCCCTGACCTATGACGCCAATCTCGTGGTGCTCCGGCCGCACCCGTATTCCAAAGCGAAGCATCCATGAAGCACCTTGTGGTGGCCGAGAACATCGAGCTCTGGCTCACTGAACTGCACGGTGTGGAATGCGTCTCGGCCCGCGACTACCTTGCAGGTTCACGCTGGTTGAGCGAGCGCGGGGTGCGGGTCTATAACCTATGCCGCAGTCTGCACTATCAGTCCACGGGCTACTACGTGTCGCTGCTGGCCGCAGCGCGAGGTCACCGGCCCCTGCCGTCGGTCGGCACGCTGCAGGACCTCAAGAATCCGGCCGTCGTCCGGCTGATGTCGAGCGACCTTCATGCCGTGATTCAGAAGAGCCTGAAGATCCTGCAGTCCGACCACTTCGTTCTCTCGATCTATTTCGGACGCAACATGGCCGAACGCCACGACGCGCTGAGTCGGGCGCTTTTCAACCTGTTCCCGGCACCGTTGCTGCGTGCCGAGTTCGTGCGCGTCGAAAAGGAATGGCTGCTGCGGCGTCTTGGATCGCTCGATTTCGATGATGTCCCCGAAAACCATCGCGGCTTCCTGCGCGAAGCGGCGCAGCGCTACTTCGCCGGTGAACGCCCGCGCAGCGCGCGCAACAAGCCGAGTCGCTACGACCTCGCGATGCTGGTCAACCCGGCTGAAGCCCTTCCGCCTTCCGACGAGCGTGCGCTTCAACGCTTCGAGAAAGCGGGGGCTGAACTCGGTCTGGCGGTCAAGCGCATCGGCCCCGACGATATCGGCCGGCTGGCCGAATTCGATGCGCTCCTGATCCGCGAAACCACGGCGGTCAACCATCATACCTTTCGCTTTGCCCGCAAGGCGGCTGCCGAAGGTCTGGTCGTGATCGATGACCCCGATTCGATTCTGAAGTGCACCAACAAGGTCTATCTGGCCGAGTTGCTGGCTCGTCACCAGATCGGAGCGCCCAGGACCCTGCTGGTCCATCGCGACAATATCGATCAGGTCGAAGCCGCCCTGGGTCTGCCGGTCGTGCTCAAGCAGCCTGACAGCGCCTTCTCGGCCGGCGTGGTGAAGGTTCGAGAAGCCAGGGAACTGAAACCGATGATCCGCCGGCTGCTGAAACGTTCCGAATTGGTTGTGGCTCAGGAATACCTGCCGACCGAATTCGACTGGCGGGTTGGGGTGATCGATGGCCGGCCCCTCTATGCCTGCCGTTATTTCATGGCCAGCGGGCATTGGCAGATCATCCGGCACGACGGCGACAGCGAGCCCGACGAAGGCAATGCCGAGACCCTGGCGGTCGGCGAAGCGCCGGAGCGGGTCATTCGGACCGCACTCAAAGCGGCGGCACTGATCGGCGACGGACTCTACGGCGTTGATCTCAAGGAGGTCGACGGTCGAGTTCTGGTTATCGAGGTCAATGACAACCCGTCCATCGATGCCGGCTGCGAGGATGCGGTGCTCAAGGGTGCCCTGTACCGCGAAATTCTCGGGACGATGCTGCGCCGCATCGAAGCACGCAAGCGCGGGGTGAATTGAAGTGCCGACGCTGGATCCGCCGTATTCGATCGAGTTCCTGAACGCGTTCGAGGGCTACGGTATCGAACTCGAGTACATGATCGTCGACCGGGATTCCATGCGGGTTCGTCCGATCGCCGATCGGCTGCTGCGCGACGATGCAGGCGAGGTCGCGAACGAAGTCGGGCACGGCGATATCGCCTGGTCGAACGAGTTGGTGAGCCACGTCGTCGAACTGAAGACCAACGGACCGGCCGCCAGCCTGGACGGCCTCGCCGGGTGGTTTCATGACAACGTGGTCGAGATCAACCGTCGGCTCGAGTCCGACAATGCCTGCCTGCTGCCGGGGGCTGCTCATCCGCTCTTCGATCCGGACCGGGAGACCGTGCTCTGGCCGTTCGGCCAGAACGAAATCTATGCGGCCTATGACCGGATCTTCAGCTGCCGCGGTCACGGTTGGTCGAATCTGCAGTCGATGCATATCAACCTGCCGTTCGCGACTGACGAGGAGTTCACGCGACTGCACGCCGCGATCCGGGTTGCGCTGCCCTTGATTCCGGCGCTGTCGGCGGCCTCGCCCTATCTGGACGGACGTTTCGGCGGCTGGCTCGACAATCGCCTGCGCTACTATCGCGACAACCAGAAGCGTGTCCCGGAAATTTCCGGGCTGGTGGTGCCGGAGCCGATTTCATCGATCGCCGACTACCACTCGACGATTCTCGAACCGATGTACAGGGCGGTTGCCGGATTCGATCCGGACGGTGTTCTGAACGACGACTGGCTGAACTCACGCGGCGCGATCGCGCGCTTCGAGCGCCAGACCATCGAGATTCGCATCATCGATCTGCAGGAGTGCCCCGCCGTCGACCTGGCGGTTGCCGAGGCGGTTGTGAACCTGGTCAGAACGTTCTATGACCGGGCGTCGACCTTTGATACCCAGCAGGCCGTCCGTACCGAAGCCCTGTCTGCCCTGCTGTTCGCGGTCGCCGAGCAAGGACCCGAAGCCGTGATCGGGGACGCGGCGATCGCCTCGCTGTACGGCGTGGAGCGCGCGTGCCCGGCGGGTACGGCGCTGAAGCGCCTGCTTGACCGCGGCGGGCTCGGTGCCGACCCGTCGGGTCACCTGGCTTTTCTGATCGAGCGCGGCCCGCTCGCCGTTCGAATGAAGCAGGCGCTCGGCGAGACACCCGGCATACCGGCGCTGGTCGATGGTTGCAAGGAGCTGGCGCAATGCCTGGACCGGAACCAGCCGTATCGGTTCTGATCACCGCCGAGCACGCCAGGCATGCGATTCCGGTGCGCTGGACGCAGCGATTCAGCGCGCCGCCCGATGTGCTCAGGAGCCACCGCGGCTGGGACCCGGGGAGTTGGCCGCTCGCGCGAGCGCTGAGCCGGGCGCTCAAGGCCGAGCTGATGACCGGTCGCTGGTCCCGGCTGCTGGTCGACCTGAACCGCTCGGAGCATCATCCGCGGCGATTTTCGGAATTCGCCCGGGAGCTGTCCAGGCACGAACGCGATGAGCTGACCGAGACCGTCTGGCGGCCGCATTGGCAGACCTACGCCGAATTCATCGAGCGGGCGCCGGGAAGGGTCGTGCACCTGGCCTGCCACAGCTTCACGCCCGAACTGGACGGCAAAATCCGGCCAACCGACATCGGCCTGCTGCACGATCCCGCCCGGCGAGCCGAAGACGCATTCTGCAGGCGGCTGCAGAGCGCGATACGGGCGCGAGCGTCCGGCCTCGCTGTCCATCGCAACCGTCCCTACCGTGGCACGAGCGACGGCATCGGCAGCTGGCATCGCAAGTGCTTCGGCGAAGACAAACTGATCAGCCTGGAGATCGAGTTGAACCAGCGCTTCGCGGCGGGGCCAGGCGCATTCCGGATTCGGGAAATGATGATCCGGGCGGTCCGCGAGTCCTTGACGATAGCCTCGTCGCTATCCTGAGCGCCTGGCAAACAGATCGTATTGATCCGAGCCGGTGATCTCGACATCGATGAAGTCGCCCGGGGCAACGTCTCCCGTGTTCTCGACAATGACCTGGCCGTCGATTTCAGGCGCATCCCCGTAGCTGCGCGCAATCGCGACCTCACCTTCCAGTTTGTCGACGACCACCGGCTCGGTACCGCCGATGCGTCGGGTGAGGCGCTCGGCACTGATCTCGGACTGGGTCTGCATGAAGCGCTGCCAGCGCTCGTGCTTGACCTCGTCGGAGACGGGGTCGGCCAGGGCGTTCGCCCGCGCGCCTTCGACCGGAGAGTACTCGAACGCACCGACGCGGTCGAGCCGGGCCTCGCGCAGCCAGTCCAGCAGCTCCTCGAATTCTTCCTCCGTCTCACCCGGGAAGCCGACGATGAAGGTGGAACGGATGATCAGCTCGGGGCATTCCCGTCGCCAGCTCTGAATGCGGGCCAGGGTGTTCTCGGAAGCGGCCGGGCGGCGCATGGCCTTGAGCACGCGTCGGCTGCCGTGCTGGAACGGGATGTCGAGGTAGGGCAGGATGCGGCCCGCGTTCATCAGGCCGATCAGATGGTCGACGTGCGGGTAGGGGTAGACATAGTGCAGGCGGACCCAGGCATCGAGTTCGCCGAGCGCGCTGGCGAGATCGAAAATACGTGTTTCGTATTCCCTGTCGCGCCAGTAGTCGGTCTGGTAGCGCAGGTCGACGCCGTAGGCGCTCGTGTCCTGCGAAATCACGAGTAGTTCGCCGACGCCGCGTTCGACCAGGGCCTCGGCCTCGCGCATGACCATGCCCAGGGGGCGCGATCGCAGCTTGCCGCGCATGTCCGGGATGATGCAGAAACTGCACTTGTGATTGCAGCCTTCGGAAATCTTCAGGTAGGCGTAGTGCCGGGGCGTCAGCTTCAGACCGCCCGGCGGCACCAGATCGATGCGTGGGTCGTGCGGGCGCGGCAGGTGTTCGTGAACCGACGACATCACCGCGTCGGCCTGGTGCGGGCCGCTGACGCCGAGCACCTTCGGGTGGATGCTCGTGATTTGTTCCGGTTTCGCGCCCATGCAGCCGGTGACCAGGACCTTGCCGTTGGCGCTCAGGGCCTCGCCGATGGTCTCGAGTGACTCGGCCTTGGCCGAATCGATGAAGCCGCAGGTATTGACCACGACCAGGTCGGCATCCTGGTAGCTCGGAACGAGTTGATAGCCTTCCGCGCGCAGCCGCGAGACGATCTGCTCCGAATCGACAAGCGCCTTCGGGCAGCCCAGAGATACGAGGCCGACGGTGGGCGTGGTCGCGCTCATGCCGCCCGCGTCGCTTCGACCACGGCGCGCAGCTTGCCGATGCCGTCGAGCAGGCGCGGCCCCGGGCGCCCGAGCCAGGCTTCGCTGATCGGTACGATGTGCCGGTTGCGGATAGCGGGAATCTCGGACCAGCCCTCGCGGCGGGCGACGATATGCGGTCGGTACTTGTCCTCCTCGACCCCGCACCAGCTCATGACGATGGCCTCGGGGGCGGCTTCGCGGGCCATGGCCGGGTCGATCTGCAGGCTCTCGGCTTCGACCTCGGCCCAGGGGTTGACCGCCCCGGCCAGGCGGAGCATCTCGTTGACCCAGGACTGGCGGCCCGGAACGATCACCGGCTTGGGCCACCATTCGACCGCGACAGGCAGCGCCGGCCCGGGTGGCGGGGTCTCTGCCAGGGCCCGGTCGAATCGCCGGGCCAGCGCCTCGGCCTCGGCATGCGCGTCGATGGCCTCGCCGATGCGCCGGATATCGGCCGCGACGTCGGCCAGGGACTGCGGCCGGGTGACGAGACAGGGCAGGCCGGCGGCCTGCAGCCGTTCGAGGCAGCGTTCATGGCCGGGGACGGTCAGGGAGGTGACCACGAGGTCGGGCTCCAGCGCCGCGACGGCGTCGACGTCGATATCGAGGTCGGGGCCGATGCGCGGAACGCGAGCGACCACTTCCGTCGGATAGTCGGAATGGTCATCGACGCCGACCAGCCAGGCCGACCGGCCCAGAGCGCAGACGATTTCGGTATTCGAGCAGGTATGGGTGACCAGACGCATGGGCGCTATTGTAGGCTACCGGCCGCCGAACTGATGACCGTACTCGATCGATGTTCAGTGGGCGGCGATGTCATAATGCCGGGCTTTGCGTTGCGCACGACATACTTTCTCACCGCGTTCAGAGGACAGCATGAACGAACAGCCCAAGCCCGCCAAGTCAATCCTGATCACCGGCGCCGGTGCCGGTCTCGGAGAAGCGATGGCGAGGCGCTTCGACAAGGCCGGCTGGGCCGTGCTGGTTGCCGATCGCGATGAGGATCGAGCCCGCTCGGTGGTCCAGACGCTCGGCGAGTACAGCCATCATCTCGCGATGGATGTCGTCGAGCCGGCCGACTGGGAGCGGGCCGTCGCCACGGTCGAAGAACGGTTCGGCAGGCTCGACGTGCTGGTCAACAACGCTGGCGTGGCCGTGGCCGGGACGCTCGAGGAAACCTCGCTCGAGGACTGGCGCTGGGTCATCGATATCGATCTGATGGGGGTCGTCATGGGCTGCAAGGCCTTCGCGCCGATGCTGCGGGCGCAGCGTCAGGGTCATATCGTGAACGTGGCGTCTTTCGCCGGTTTCGCCGGTGCGCCCGGCATCAATGCCTATGGCACCGCCAAGGCCGGCGTCATTGCCTTGTCGGAGTTGCTTCGCGCCGAGCTGAAGCCGGCCGGGGTCGAGGTGTCGGTGCTGTGCCCGGCCTTCGTCAGGACCCGCCTGACCGAGACCATGCGCGCACCCGACGACAGTTACAGCCGGCGGGTCGAGCGCTGGATGGAAAACTCCGGCGTCAGCGCAGACGATGTGGCCGCGGTCGTCGAGGAGGCGGTCCGCAGGCCGCGATTCCTGCTGCTGACTCATCCCAATACCCGCTGGATCTGGCGCTTCCGCCGCCTTTTCCCCGAGCGTTATTTCCGTTTCATGATGCGCGGGATCCGCCGGGCGGCGCGCTGATCCGAGCCGTGGTCCGCCCGCGGGACCTCCGCGCCGGACTTGAACTGTTCGTTCCAAGTCGGGATACTTGCGCGGTGCGGGGTGCCTACTCGGATGTCAGTGAATGAACGCGCAGTACTACCTGGAGAGCTCAGACGGTCAGTCCAGGCTTCCCCGCCGCCTTGAATTGTCGGAGCTGCCGGTCACCGTGGGTCGGCACCCGGACTGCGGGCTGCAGCTCAATGTCGATCGGATCTCCCGCCTGCATGCCCGCTTCGCCCTGAGTAACGGCGAACTCTGTCTGGAAGACCTCGGCAGCACCAACGGGACGTTCGTCAACCATCAGCGCATTTCCCGATCGACGCCGGTCTCGGCCGGCGACGTCATTCATCTGGCCGATCATGAATTCCGTCTGATGCGCGACGCCGGGGCCCAGCAGGCCACCGACGGCTCTGCCATTTCGGCCGATACCGTGGTCGGCCTGAGTACCCTGCCGAGGCAGTTTCCACTGCAGATGGCCGCGCTGATCGATCTGCTCGACAACGATCGGGTCACGACCTACTATCAGGACATCCGGACCGCGGAAGGCGATCTGTTCGGCTGGGAGCTGCTCGGGCGCAGTACCCATCCCGAGCTCAGTGAAGGGCCCGGCCAGCTGTTCAGCCTGGCCTCGGCGCTGAACTCGGAAGTCAGGCTGAGCCGGCTCCTGCGGCGCCAGTCCTTCGCCGCGGCCAGCCGCGCCAGGCTGACGCAGCCGCTGTTCTTCAACAACCATCCGGCCGAGTGCGAGGATTTCGATGAACTGCTGGCGGAGCTGGCGCGTCTGCGCGAGCGCTATCCGGATCTCGATCTGGTCTTCGAAGTCCACGAAGCGGCGGTGACCGATCTGAGCGTCATGGCGCGCGTGCGCAAGGCGCTCGACCGCATGCATATCCGCCTGGCCTACGACGATTTCGGGGCCGGTCAGGCCCGGTTGCTCGAACTGGTCGAAGTGCCGCCCGATTTTCTGAAGTTCGACATTTCGCTGGTTCGTGGCCTCGATGATCGCGAATCGGCCAAATACCGCTTGCTGAGCGCGCTCAACGGCCTGATCAGCGACATGGGCATCAAGACCCTGGCCGAGGGCATCGAGACGCGCGAAACAGCGATGCTCTGCCGCGAGATCGGCATCGATTTCGTCCAGGGTTTCTACTTTTCGCGCCCGAGAGAGATCGGCATCGACTGAGCGACCCGGTCACCACCACAGCGACGCGGACAAGGCCCCGTAGTCCTGAGCGGCTGCCTGGCCGGCGAATTCGTGGCTGCGCCAGACATGCGTGTAACTCAGGCGGACCCGATCATGGGTATAGACAATGCCGGCGAAGACTTCCCCAATCGTATGTTCGAGGTCGACACCGTCGCGGCCACCGAAAGTGTTTCCCTCGATGAACAGATCGCGCCCGACCAGGCGACCTTCAGTGCCCAGATACAGGTACCAGCCCGGCTTGCCGCCCGGCTTGAAGAATCCGGAACCGGACGCGGCCGGGGTGATTCGCGGTGGCCCGTAGTCGATCGGCAGATTCTTTCCGAAACGGATGAAGGCGCCGGTATGGACATAGGTGTAGGCGTTGCCGAGGGTGGCGCCGATCATGCCGTTGACGTCGAGGCCGAGATTGCGCGAGAACGTCCACTGGCCCAGGCGGCGAAAGCGATCGTAGGCGAGCTGCAGGGTGGGTTCGTTCCTCAGCTGTTGATCCCAGCCGGTCGGCGTGTCGGCCCCGATCAGTTTGTGGATGCCTTTCTGGATCGGTTCGCCGAGCGCCGCCGGACCAACGATGCCGAGACCGACCCGGATCCGGTCGGCTCCGGTCGGATGCAGCGTGCCCGTCCCGAATTCCACGTTGAGCCAGGCCGCGTAGGGGCGGTCGTCGGGCGGAAACTCGGGTTGTTCGATATCGGCGGGCGTAAAGATGTTGTGGCTGATCGCGAGGCTGTAGGGCAGGGCTTCGGCCTCGGAAAAGCCCGGAAAGCGCCGGGCGACGCTTTCGAGCCAGTCCGGGGCCTCGCGCGCCGTACCGACTCGGCTCAGGCGCACGCCGCTGGTGTAGTAGCGATCCTCGCCGGCGAAGATGTCATTCTCGTATTCGGCGATCCACAGACCCTGGCCCTCTTGAGCCGCGGCGGTCGGACAGTGCAGCGAGCAGCTCAGGGACAGAAAGCCGAACAGCAGGTAGTGCTTCACTTCTAATGAATCCTGGGTGGGGGCTTCAAGGGGCTAGCAGTGTACTGCAGAGCGCCCGGAAGATCAGCGCCGGAATGCAGGAAAGCATTCGATGGAGTACACTTCGGGGGTCGCTTTAGAAGGGATCGAACGTGGGTCAACTGGACCGCTTCCGCAAATTGCTGGGCTTGGGAACTTCTGGTGAGCGACGTCAGGAGCTTCGTGTCGATGCGCGTGCCGGGCTCAAGGTCCTGATCATCGACGATTCGCGAACCGTTGTCGCGGCGCTCAGCCATATGTTGCGCCAGAGCGACTATCACCCGATCGGCGCTGGTGACGCCGAGCGCGGTCTCGAGCTGGCGGTCCAGGAGCAGCCTGATCTGATCTTTCTCGACATCGTCCTGCCCGGATTGAACGGTTTCGCGGCCCTGCGCCGACTGCGCAAGGACGAGCGGACCGCGCGCATTCCGGTCATCATGATCAGCGGGAATCCGCAGGCGGCCGAACGGTTCTATCTGGAGCGGATCGGCGCCGACGACTTCATGAAGAAACCGTTCGGCCGAGCCGAGGTCTTCAATCGTATCGAAAAGCTGGTTCGCTCCGGGTCCCTGCCGGCTCGTAATCCCGATCAGCCCGAGGCGCGGATTGACGGCGAGTCCGAAACTCTTGCCGAGGAAACCCGGATCAGCGACGACATGCCCGATCCATTCGGCACGTCGCGATCCGATTGATCGGCCGCGAGGCGGGTTCGCACTCCACCCGCCTGCAGGCTCAGAGGCTGTCGCGGCGCTGGGCCGGGGGCGTGGCCAGGTCGGTCGGCAGTTCCACCACACTGAATGCACCGTTGAGCCAGAAGCGCAGGCTGGTCTGGGCACCACGCTCAGTGGCGTTGACCAGATCGAGGAAGGCCAGTGGAGAGTCCGGCGGAATGCCGTTGACGGCGACGATCAGTGCGCCGGGCTGGATGCCGGCCGCTCCGGCCAGGCCGCGCACCGAGCTGACCAGAACGCCGGGCTGGTCCGGTAATTCCAGCGCCTCGCGAACTTCGGCCCGGGCCTGCATGACGGTAATGCCAAGCGCGGTGACGACGTCGTCGCCGCCCAGGCTGCGGTAGGGGATGTCGGAACCGGCCTCGAGAACGGCGGGAGCGACAACGATCCGCGCGCCGGTGCGCACGGCCAGGGCAAGACCGTCGCTCGGGCGCGTATCGACCAGGATCGTCGAGTCCCCGGTCTTGATCTCCAGCGCGCCGAAGTAGGTGCCATCGCGCAGCTCGTCAACGATCACGCGCTCGAGCCGACCGCCCATTGCGTCCAGCAGGTTGACGGCCAGGTCATGCGTCATGGGCCTGGGTGCCGCGATCCCGCGTTGGGCAATGACGATCGCGCGCGCCTGCTCGGCACCGATGAAGATCGGGACCGTGCGACCCTGCTCGGGATCGCGCAGCAGTGCGACCGGCGTACCGGTCAGCGGCACGATAGCGACCGAAGCGAGCTCCACCGGGACCAGCGAAGCCTCATCGACCGCCAGGCGACGTTCTTCATCGGTCTTCGCCGCAGCGCAGGCGACGAGCAGCAGAACAACAAGAGCAGCAGAGATTCGCATGGCAACAGCCCGTCGATGAACGCTGTCAGGATACCGACTGACCGTGAACTTCGCCCGGGATTCGATCTTTTGAGCGACGCGGTACACTAGTCCGGCCTCACTGTCCTGAAGGAATTCCCTTGGTTGCTGTCACCCTGTTGATCTATCTGGCGGTTCTTGTGGCCATCGGGGTCTGGGCGCAGCGACGGGTCGGTGATACGGCCGATTTTCATCTGGCCGGCCGGCGCATGGGGCCGGTGATCGCCGCGTTGAGCGCGTCGGCCAGTTCGTCGTCGGCCTGGACACTGCTCGGCATGAGCGGGGCCGCCTACGCCTGGGGTCTGCAGGCTATCTGGCTGGTGCCCGCGGTGGTGTCCGGATTCTTCATCAACTGGGTCTTCATCGCGCCGCGCCTTCAGCCGGCAAGTCATCGGTCGCAGGCGCTGACCCTGGTCGAGTTCCTGGCCCAGGGCGTTTCCGACCAGGTCCAGACCCGCCTGCGTGCTGTCGGTGCGCTGCTGATCCTGTTCTGCTTCACGTTTTACGTGGCCTCGCAGTTCCAGGCCGCCGGCACCGCGATCAGTACCGCGTTGCCGGTCACCCCGGCTTTGGCGATGATCGTCGGGGCGGTCATCGTGATCGGCTATGTCTTTCTGGGCGGGTTCTGGGCGGCCAGCGTGACCGACGCGCTGCAGGGCCTGATGATGCTGGTCGTCGCACTGATCCTGCCGCTCGTGGCGCTGGCGGCGGTTGGCGGCCCCGGTGAGCTGATCGCAGGCATGCGCGCGCTGGATCAGCCCGAGCTGATGCGCTGGGTCGATCAGCCCGGTCTGTTCACCGCGGCGCTGTTCGTCGCCGGATTGTTCGGCATCGGTCTGGGCTATCCGGGTCAGCCGCACGTGGTCAACCGGTTCATGGCCTTGCGCTCGGCGCGGGACGTTCGGTTCGCGCGCGCGGTTGCGCTGAGCTGGGCGGTGCTGATCTATATCGGCATGGTTCTGCTGGGCTGGTCCGGACGGGTCCTTCTGCCGGCCCTGGCCGACGGCGAGTCGGTGCTGTTGACCCTGTCGGTAGAGCTTTTGCCGGCGGTTCTAGGTGGCATCATCACCGGGGGTGTCCTGGCGGCCATCATGTCGACCGCGGACAGCCAGCTGCTGGTCGCCGGCAGCGCGGTCAGTCACGACCTGCGGCGCGGCCGATTCTCGCTGGCGCTGGATCGCCTTGTGATCGTCCTGCTCGGGATTGCGGCGCTGCTGCTCGCGCTGGTGTTTCCGGCGACGATCTTCGAGCGCGTGCTGTTCGCCTGGCAGGTGCTGGGCAATGCCTTCGGCCCGCTTCTGATCGTGCTGCTGTTCGCCGGGCTGGTGGCCGGTTTTCATCGCCTGGCCGCGATGCTCACGGGTGCCGGGCTGACGATCGTTCTGAGTCTGTTGCCCAATGCCCCCGGCGATGCCGCCGAGCGCCTGATCCCGTTCGTGCTGGCCCTGACGATCGCGCTGATCGGCGCACGGCGACCGACGGCTTCAGAGGCTTCCTAGCGCCAGTTTCCGGTCGACCGGTATCAGGGCATCTTCGCGATGGGTGACGACGATCGTGGATCGCCCGACCAGCCAGCGATCGAGCGATTTGTTCAGATCATTGAGCGTGCGGTCGTCAAGGCTGGCGCCGGGCTCGTCGAGCAGGACGAGCCGCGCGTCGGTCAGGAACAGCTGGGCGACGGCCAGTCGCCGCCGTTCGCCGCCGGAGAGATTGTCCGCGCCTTCGTCCAGCCAGGTGTGCAGTCCGTTGGGCAGCGCTTCGAGCCAGCTGTCCAGCCCGGCCTGGTTCAGCGCCTTGAACAGATCTTCCTCACTGGCATTGTCTCGCACCAGCCGCAGATTGCCCGCGATCGTGTCCCGAAACAGCACCGGGTTCTGGGGCAGGTAAGCGATATTGCGGTAGCGCGTGGCGCGATCCATGCTCGCGATATCGACTCCGCCGACCGTGATCCGGCCGTCCTGGGGCTTGATCTGGCCCAGGATCAGCCTGAGCAGGCTGGTCTTGCCGCAGCCGCTGGTGCCGGTGACGGCCAGCCGCTGGCCTTCGCCGAGGTCGAGGTTCAGATCGCCGAAGAGCTCGGGCTGATGCGGCGCCCAGGCGAAGCGCAGGGACCGGATCGAGACGTCGCAGTGATCGGGCCAGGCAGGCCCGGGGCTCGGCGCAGGCCCGTCGTGCCGGTCATCCGGGCAAAGCGCCTGCACGCGCTCGGCGGCGATCAGTCCCTGATTCAATCGGCGCCAGGCCGAGGGCAAGCCGAGCCAGGCTTCAGAGACCGCGAACAGCCCGAGGATCAGAGCAGCCAGCAGCGGGCCGAGCGCGCGTTGGCCGTCCAGTTCACCCAGGCCGACCCAGAGACAAAGCACCATGGCCAGAAGATTGAGGCACAGGATGAAGGCGCCGCCCAGAGCGTCCATCACGGCGAGCCGGCGGCCGCGCGCGAGCAGGCGCGAGGATTGCCGCTCGATATCGGCGGCGGCCGCGTCGATCTGGCCGAGGGCTCGCAGCTCCAGTCGAGCCTCGAGCCCGTCGACGACGGCCTGACGAAGCACGGGATAGGCGCGGGCCTGCTCTGCGCTCGGGCCGCGCCCCGCGCGATGACAGACCAGTACCGTCACTGCATTGGCCAGCAGCAGCGGCAGCAGAATGCCGAAAGCCAGCGCGGGCGAAAGCGGTGCGACCAGCGCGATCGTCAGCAGGGTCAGCAGCATGGCCGCGGCGGCTGGCTGGAAGACAGCGAGATACACCTGATCGAGGACATCGATGTCGGCGGTGAGCCGGTTGAGCGCATCACCGCGCTGCAGGCGTTCCTGGAACAGCGCGGGTTGCCCGATCAGTCGGCTGAATACCTGCATCCGCAACGTCGTCAGCAGGTTCAGGGTGGCGGCGTGACTGGCGAGGCGCTCGGCGTAGCGCGCCACCGTTCGCGTGACCGCGGCCATGCGGATGGCCGCACCCGGAGTGAAGATGTTGATCATCGCGATCAGGCCAAGTCCGGCCAGCCCGCTGGCCGCTATGAACCAGCCTGACAGCAGCAGCAGGGCCAGGCCGGCGATCAGGGTCAGCATCAGCAGCGCGAACCCCAGCAGCAGCGATGGCCACTGCCGGCGAAGCGGCAGGATGCTGATCAGACGGCGCATCACCGGTCGGCCAGGGCTGGCTGGACTGAATCCAGATCGAGCACGCGGCTCGCCCACCGGCGAGCGCGGGGCCGGTGACTGATCGCCATGATGGTCATTGGCTGCCGCTCGGCGGCCTGCTCGATCGCACGCCACAGGTTCTGTTCGCTGTCCGGGTCCAGATGTTCGCTGGGTTCGTCGAGCAGCAGCAGCCCGCGCGGCTCGAGCAGAGTGCGCGCGAGCGCGATACGGCGCGCCTGGCCGCCCGAAAGGCGGGCTCCGTCTGTTCCGAGGGTGGTTTCAAGCCCTGATTCCAGGGCCTCGACGAACCGGGTCAGACCGCACTGATCGAGGACTTCCAGGACCTGCCGATCGCTGATTTCCGTCCGCCCCAGCGTCAGGTTGTCGCGCAGGGATCGGTCGAAAATGGCGCTGTTCTGGTTCAGCCAGGCCCGTCGAGTGCTCAGGGCCCGGTCATCGAGCGCGCCGATGTCCCGACCGTCGTAGCATATCCGGCCCGAGTCGGGCCGGATCAGTCCCGCGATCAGCATCAGGAGCGTGCTCTTGCCCCCACCGCTGTTGCCGGTGATCAGCAGGCGTTCGCCGGGTTCTATCGACAGGTCCAGGCCGGCGAACAGTTCGGGCCCGGCAGGAAACCGGAACCCGAGCGATTCGATCCGGACCGAAACAGGGCGCACCGGTCCGCGGGACGATGACGCCTTCTGCCTGGCCTGGCAGGCCGAAGTGATCGGCCTCTTGAACAGGGCCCGGAGGTCGTCAGCGGCAGCCAGCGCGTCGGCCCGGTCGTGCCAGTGCTGGGCAAGCTGGCGCAGGGCCAGGAAGAAATCGGGTGCCAGGAGCAGAATGAACAGACCGCTGGCCAGAGTCAGGCTGTCCGAGGGGCCGATGTCCATGATGTCGAGCAGGCTAAGACCGATATAGATCGCGAGGCTGGCGATCGCCACGGCGGCGAAGAATTCGAGCACGGCCGACGACAGAAATGCCAGCCGCAGAATTTTCATGGTCCGCTCCTGATAGTCCTGCGCGGCTTCTCGCAGCCAGTCGACCACGCGGTCGGCCGCGCCGAAGCGCTGGATCGTGCTCAAGCCCCGCAGGCGATCGTGAAACACGCCGGACAAGCGCGCGGTCACCGTGGCCTGGTCGCGGCTCAGACGCTCGGCACCCAGCCCGATCAAGGCCATGAAGACCGGAATGATCGGAGCGGCAATGGCGAGCAGCAGCCCGGCCAGCCAGTTCACCCAGGCGACGGCAATCACGATGGCCAGCGGGATGAGGATTGCGGAGTATTGCTGGGGGTAGAAGCGGGAATAGTAAGGGTCGAGCCGGTCGACACGGTCGACGATCTGGTGGGCCAGCGCACCGGTCTGGAATTCGGCGCTTCGCGCCGGATCGCTGAGGCACAGATGATTGAAAAGGCGCTGCCTCAGTGACTGTCGAATGGTCGCCGAGGCGGTTTCGGCGAGGACCCCGCGGCCGATGAACAGCAGTCCCCGCCCGAGCACCACCGCGAGGAGGGCAAGGAGCAGTGTGGACAGATCGCTGACGGTGGCCGCCTGAACGAGAGCGAGCTCGATCACCACCGCGATGAGTCCGGCCTGGGCCAGCAGCAGCAGCGCCTCGACCGCGGCCAGAATCAACGCGGTCCTCGATAACCAGTCCGGAGCGTGCTGTTTCAGCCAGAGGCGGTGACAGAGGTCCTCAGTGGCCGTAGCCACTGCCATCGACTTTGCCCCGGAATACCCAGTAGGTCCAGGCGGTGTAGACGAGGATGACCGGGATCAGGAACAGGATTCCGATCAACAGGAACAACTGACTGCCGGGATCCGAGGCCGCGTCCCAGAATGTGTGGTCGGGCGGAACGGCATAGGGCCACTGAGAGATGAGCAGCCCCAGATAGAACATCGCGAACAGCCCCATGCAGCCGAGGAAGGGCGATATTTCGGCGCGCTTGCGCAGGCGGGCCATCACCCAGGCCGCAAGCGCCAGGGTCAAGGCCGGAAAGAGCCAGAGCCAGTGCGCATTGTCGAGCCAGCGATACAGCACCCGCTCGTTGGCCAGCGGGGTCCAGAGGCTGACGATGAGGAAGAAGCCGAGCACGATGCCGAGCAGCCAGGGTGCCAGCCGATAGGCCCAGTTCTGCGTTTGACCTTCGGTCTTGAGAATGGTCCAGGTGACGCCGAGCAGCGCATAGCCGGCCACCACCCCCAGCCCGGTCATGACCGTGAATGGCGTCAGCCAGTCCAGTGGCCCGCCGACGTAGTTGAAGCCTTCGGTCTCGAAGCCCTGGATGTAGGCGCCGACCACGGCACCCTGGGCGAAAGAGGCGACCGTGGACCCGCCGAAGAACGCACGATCCCACCAGTAGCGGCGCGCGCCGGACTTGAAGCGGAACTCGAAGGCCACTCCCCGGAAGATCAGCCCGGCCAGCAGCAGAAACACGCCGAGATACAGGGCCGGCAGAAAGACGGCGTAGATCATCGGAAAGGCCGCGAGCAGCCCCGCGCCGCCGAGGATCAGCCAGGTTTCGTTCCCGTCCCAGACCGGCGCGACGGAATTCATCATGGCATCGCGGCAGTCATCACTGGGCGCGAACGGGAACAGGATCCCGACGCCGAGATCGAAGCCATCCATCAGCACGTACATGAACACGCCCAGGCCGATGATGCCGACCCAGATCAGAGTAAGATCGATCAACTCCATCGTTATGCCATCGGATTGGGCGAAGGAGGCTCGACCAGCGCCGCCGGCACGGCCGACCACGGACGCTTGGGCTGCGCCGAGCGATCGTCATCGGCCTGCTCGATCGGGTCGAGCCCCTTGTCGATGACCCGACGCAGATAGATCAGGCCGGCGCTGAACACCACGGCGTAGACCGCGATGTAGCCGATCAGCGAGACCAGCGCCATCCAGCCGGTCAGGGACGGCGTGATCGCCTGATCGATTCTGAGCATGCCGTGGATGATCCACGGCTGACGTCCGATCTCGGTCACGAACCAGCCGGCCAGAACGGCAACGAACGGCAGCGGGATCATCCAGGTCAGGACGCGCAGCAGGGCGGGCGAATCGAACAGCCGGCCTCGCCACAGTCTGAACGCGCTGAACAGCGCAACACCGATGAAAATCATGCCCAGGCCCACCATGATGCGGAAGGCCCAGAACACCGGTCCAACGGGCGGCCGATCTTCGGTCGGCACTTCGAGCAGACCCGGCACTTCACCGTCGAGACTGTGGGTCAGGATCAGGCTGGCCAGTTTCGGAATGGCGATTTCGAAGTGATTGGTTTCCTGGTCGGCATCGGGGATCGCGAAGAGGATCAGCGGGGCACCCTCCCTGGTTTCCCAATGGCCCTCCATGGCCGCGACCTTCATCGGCTGGTGCTCGAAGGTGTTGAGGCCGTGCAGGTCGCCGATCAGCAGCTGGAGCGGGGTGGTCACGGCCAGCATGATCACGCACATTCTCAAGGCCTTGCGGCTGGAACGCGGGTTTCTGCCGCGCAGCAGAAACCAGGCGCTGACCCCGGCGACCACGAAACCGCCGGTGATGAAGGAAGCCAGCGCCATGTGGGCAAATCGATAGGGCAGCGACGGATTGAAGATTGCCTGCGTCCAGGACGTCATCTGAACGATGCCGTCTTCCATCACCACGCCGGCCGGCGTGTGCATCCAGCTGTTGGCCGCCAGAATCCAGAATGAAGAAATGAAGGTACCAACGGCGACCATGCAGGCGGCGAACAGATGCAGGCCGGGCGGGACCTTGTTGCGCCCGAACAGCAGAACGCCGAGAAAGGTCGCTTCGAGAAAGAAGGCGGTGACCACCTCGTAGCTGAGCACCGGACCGAGGAAATTGGCGGCCGAATAGGCGAAGACGCTCCAGTTGGTGCCGAACTGGAACGCCATGACGATGCCCGAGACGACACCCATCCCGAAGACGATCGCGAAGATCTTGATCCAGAACTGCGACAGCTTTTCGTAAACCGGATTGCCGGTCTTGTAGGCGATGGCTTCCAGTACCGCGATATAGCTCGCCAGGCCGATCGTGAAGACCGGAAAGATCGCGTGGAACGAGACCACGAAGGCGAATTGAATGCGCGACAGCAGTAACGGATCGAGATCCATTGGCCTTTGCTAATCCTGTTTTACACCGAGACTGTATTCTAAACCCCTGATGTGAAGTTCAGGGCTTGATTCGGGCGTATTGCGATCGGAATGGTTGCCGGGTCAATAATTTCCCATTGCGGCCAGCAGCTCGCTCTGATGCGCGAGCTGCAGCGGTTCGATGAGCTCGTCGAGCGCGCCCTCCAGAATGCTGTCGAGATGGTAGAGCGTCAGGCCGATTCGGTGATCCGTCACCCGACCCTGGGGAAAGTTGTAGGTTCGGATGCGCTCCGAGCGATCTCCTGATCCGACCTGCAGTTTCCGGTCCGCGGCCTGCTGGCTGCGCTGTTGTTCGACCTCGGCTTCGAGCAGGCGCGCCGACAGCAGGCTGAGCGCGCGCGCCTTGTTCTTGTGCTGCGACCGCTCGTCCTGGCACTCGACCACGATACCGGTCGGCAGATGGGTGATGCGGATCGCCGAGTCGGTCGTGTTGACGTGCTGGCCGCCGGCACCCGAGGAGCGAAAGGTGTCGATTCTAAGATCCTTCGTGTTGATGTCCACCGCATCGATTTCGTTGACCTCCGGCAGGATGGCGACGGTACAGGCCGAGGTGTGGATGCGTCCCTGCGACTCGGTCGCTGGAACGCGCTGCACGCGGTGCGTCCCGGCTTCGAACTTGAGGCGCGAATACGCGCCGCGACCGGCGATTCGCGCGATGATTTCCCGGTAACCGCCGGCTTCGCCGTACTGCGCGCTCATGATCTCGACCGCCCAGCCGAGCTGTTCCGCGTAGCGGGTATACATCCGCAGCAGGTCGCCGGCGAACAGGGCCGCCTCCTGCCCACCGGTGCCGGCGCGGATCTCGAGAAAGATGCTGCGTTCGTCGTTGGGATCCTTCGGCAGCAACAGAACCTGCAGCTCGTTCTGAAGCTTCTTCTGCTCCTCCTCGGCTCGCTGGATCTCCTCGCGCGCCATCTTGCGCAGCTCGGCATCGTTTTCTTCGAGGAGATCGCGCGCTTCCGTGACCGCCCGATCGGCTGCCTGATGCTGTCGCCAGACCCGTATCACCGGCTCCAGCTCGCCGTATTCACGTGAGCAGGCCTGGAACCGCTGGCGATCGCCGATGACTTCGGGTTCGGACAGCAGGCGTTCCAATTCCTCGAATCGTTCACTGACTTCGATCAGTCGCTGTCGGATGCCGGGATTCATCAGGACTCGTCCAGAAAGAAGAAGCGGGCCGCCTCGAGCAGCTCTTCATCAGCGCTCTCTGCGGCCTGTCGCAAGCGGATGCTGGGGCCGTGCAGCAAGCGATTGACCAGTCGATGGCTCAAACGCTGCAGGACATCTTCTGGATCGCGCCCGGCCGCGAGCTGGGCGCGGGCCTGAGCGAGCAGCTGATCCCGTTCTGACTGGGCGCGATTGCGCAGGCCCTTGAGGGTGTCCGAAGTGTCCTGCAGACGCAGCCAGCGTTCGAACGAGCGGGTTTCGGACTCGATGATGTCGGTCGCCTGACGCTGAGCCTCCTGGCGATTGTGCTGGCTGGTTTCGACAATGGCGTGGAGATCGTCGATCGTGTAGAGAAACAGATCATCCAGGTCGCCGCTGGCGGGTTCGATATCGCGCGGTACCGCCAGATCGAGGGCCAGAACCGGATGGTGGCGACGCTGGATCAGGGCGCGCTGAATCATCGCGCGGCTGAGCAGCATGCCTGAACTCGCGGTGCAGGACACCACGATGTCGTGCGCGGGCAGCAGATCGGGCAGCGCATCGAGGCCGTGGCCCTGGGCACCGAAGCGTTCGGCCAGCGCGCGGCGGCGCTCCGGGCTGCGGTTGGCGATCGTGAGTCGGCTCAGGCCCGCTTCGAGAAAGTGAACCGCACAATCTTCGATCATTTCGCCCGCGCCGACCAGCAACACCTGCAGCGGGTCGAGATCGCCGAAGATCTGACGTGCCAGGCGCAGGGCGGCGAAGGGCAGGCTCACCGGATCGCGCCCGATGGCGGTCTGTGTGCGGACCCGTTTGGCGCCGGCAAAGGCATGCTGGAACATCCGGTCGAGCTTGGTGTCGAGCGTCGAGGCATCACGAGCAGTTGCCCAGGCCTGCTTGACCTGGCCGGCGATCTGCGGCTCTCCGAGGACCATGGAGTCAGCGCCCGAGATGACCTTGATCAGATGAAAGACGCAGGCCGATCGCTCGAGACAATACAGGTGCTCACGAAACTGGCCCGGATGCAGACCGTGCCACTCGTGCAGCCACTCGATGACGGTTCGCGTGATAGGCTGCGATGCTGAAAGATACAGTTCCGTGCGGTTGCAGGTGCTGACGATCACGCAGCCGCGGACTCCGGGGACAGCGGCCAGTGCGGTCAGGGCCTCGGGCAGACTCTCGGCAGCAAACGCCAGCCGCTCGCGGATCGCGATCGGAGCGGTCTGGTGGCTGATTCCCAAGGCGACTAGAGACATGCGTGACAAATTATCGGACAAACTCACCATTTTCGTGCGCTTCATCCTACAGTGCAAGCTGTTAACGTTCCCCGCTGTCGCGCTGGTCCTGGTGGCCTGTGCGACGGGCGGTGATCCCGACGATGCTGCAAGCGCCGAAGAGGTCGAGGACGCGGTAGCCGAGCTTCCCCCGGACGGAGGCGACGCCGGGGGTGACTCCGATCTCGACCCCGAACTGGTCTTCCACGTTCTGGCCGCCGAGCGCCTGATGGCCGTCGGGGATTTCGAAGATGCGCTGGGGCATTACCTGACCGCTGCCCGGATCGGCGAAGACCTCGAGCTGGCCCGGCAATCGGTGCGCGTGGCAATGCGAGTCAACGACTGGGAGCGCATGGCCGAGGCGGCGACCCTGTGGGGCGATCTGGCGCCGGAGCCCGGGGCGGGGCGGGAATTCCTGATTCTGGCCCGGATCAACTCTGGAGACCCGGCGCGCGCAGCCGAACCGCTCGCGGAGTCGATCCGCCAGACCGACGATGCGCGGGAAGCCTGGCGCGAGGCCGTCGTTCTCCTGAGCGCGGCGCAGGAAGAGGCCAGGGCGCTGGCCGTGTTCGATGCGCTGGTTCAGGAAACGGGTGAAGATGCCGCGGCGGCGCATGTCCTCGAGAGCCGCAGTCTGCTGATGTGGCAGCTCGGGAAGGGCGATGAGGCGCTTCGCCTGGCGCTCTTGGCAGCCGATTCTGATGCCGGACGCGATTCGCTGGTCTGGGCGGCGCAGCTTGCCGCTGCCGAGGACGATCTCGACGTCGCGCTTGACCTCTACCGGAGGGCCCGCGCGGATGATCCGGACGATGCAGCGCTCGGCATGGCCGAAGCCGAAGTGCTACGCCAGCTCGAAAGGATGGACGACGCCATCCTGGTTCTGCAGTCTCTGAGCCCGGACAGCGAGGTGCTCTACACCCTGGGCACTTTCCTGGTTCGACAGGACCGGGTCGACGAGGCGGCGGAGGTCTGGCGCGATCTGGTCGCGATCGAGGCACCGGACGATTCGGATCAGCACGCCTTCCTGGCCGGATTCCTGGCGGAACTCCTGGAATTCGACGAGGAGGCGCTGGCCTGGTACGAGCAGGTCCAGGCCGGCCCCAATGTCAACCGGGCGCTGCTGCGCCGGGGCATCATTCTGGGTGACAACGGCGATCTCTTTACCGCCCGGAATCTCCTGCGCTCGGTGCGTCTGGGGGATGAGCGTGATCTCAGCGAAGAGTCGCTGCTGGTCGAGGCCGATCTCCTCCGCGAAGCTGATCGGGCCGACGAGGCGGTCGATCTGCTGACCGAAGCCGTGCGCGAGCGTCCGGCGAACGTGGCCCTGCTCTACAGTCGGGCCATCTGCGCCGTGGCCGCCGACGATCTCGAGCTGGCCGAGCAGGATTTTCGCCGTATCCTGCAGCTCGAGGACGACAATGCCATGGCGTTGAACGCGCTCGGATATACCCTGACCGACCGCACCGACCGCCATGGCGAAGCGTATCGTCTGATTCGCCGCGCCTACGAGCTGGAGCCCGATTCGCCAGCCATCCTCGACTCGATGGGATGGGTCTACTATCGGCAGGGCCATCCGGACAAGGCTCTGCCTTATCTGGAGCGCGCCCTGGAGGGCGAGGACAACAGCGAAATCGCGGCTCATCTGGTCGAGGTCCTGTGGGTCCTGGATCGCCGCGATGAGGCGCGTGAGCTTCTGTCGGAGTACGCGGCGATGTTCCCCGACGATCCTTTTCTGACCGAAACCGGCTCGCGCCTGGGAATCAACTGAGTGGGCCGCGGTTGGCGCGCGGCTGCCTGTGCGCTGCTGGTGGTGGCGCTGGCGGCCGGCTGTGCCGTTCGTGAACCCCGGCCCGATGGTGCCTGGCTCAGCGAACGCGAAGCGCTTTTCGCCGCGTATCCGATCTGGAGCGTCAACGGCCGGGTCGGGCTGTCGGATGGCCGTCGCGGTGGGTCGCTGGCCTTCGACTGGTCGGCCGACGGACCCATCCACGAGGTGCGGCTGCGAACCGTGACCGGCGGTCGCCAGTGGCGTCTGCGCTTCGGGCCGATGCAGGCCACGCTGGAGGGCAGCGACGTCGGCCTGCTGCGCGGGCCCGATCCGGAACCGCTGGTCGAGGCGGCCGTCGGCTGGCCGATTCCGGTTTCCGAACTGGCATGGTGGATTCGCGGGATCGTTCCGCCCGGGCGGGAAACGGCAATCCGATTCGCGGCCGACGGCACGCTGGCGTCGGCGTCCAGCCCGCCTTGGGAGATTGCGTTCGAGCGCTTCGACGACTGGAGCGGGGAGCTGATGCCCGCCCGAATCGATGCCAGAAGCGCCGACTATCGCGTCCGCCTGGTGCTCAGGGGCTGGCATCTCGGATCTCGGCAGGAGGCCAGCCCGTCATCAAACTCGCTATAATGCCGCCGTAATGATCTCGCCTGTCCGGAAGCGACGATTTCTGCTGGGACGTAGCCAAGTTGGTTAAGGCACGGGGTTTTGATCCCCGCATTCGCAGGTTCGAGTCCTGCCGTCCCAGCCATTTTCCGGTCAGCAGCGTCAATCCCGGTCGGATTAGGTAATTGTCTTGACGCAAGCGTCCGTGATGGTTTTTTCAGGCAGCGCCAATCCGGCGCTGACCCGGTCGATCGCAGAGTGCCTCGGTGTTCCTCTCGGCCGTGCCAATGTAGGGCGTTTCAGCGACGGCGAAGTCGCCATCGAAATCATGGAAAACGTGCGCGGTCGGGACGTCTACGTGGTCCAGCCGACCTGCCACCCGGCGGCCGAGAACTTCATGGAGCTGCTGGTCATGATCGATGCCCTGACCCGTGCCTCCGCCTCTCGTGTCACCGCGATCATTCCCTACTTCGGTTATGCCCGCCAGGATCGACGCCCGCGATCTTCCCGGGTTCCGATCACGGCCAAGGTCGCGGCCCGGATGATCAGCGTGGCGGGGACCGACCGTGTCGTGACGGTTGACCTCCATGCCGACCAGATTCAGGGCTTCTTCGACATCCCGGTCGACAACGTCTATGCCTCGCCGCTGACCCTGGCGGATATCTGGAAGCACTACACCTCGGACGAATTCATCGTCGTCTCACCGGACGTCGGCGGGGTCGTGCGGGCACGGGCGATCGCCAAGCGACTGGATGCCGACCTGGCCATCATCGACAAGCGTCGCCCGCGCGCCAATGAAGCCACGGTGATGAATCTGATCGGCGACGTCGAAGACAAGATCTGTGTCCTGGTCGATGACATGATCGATACCGCCGGAACGCTGTGCGCGGCGGCTGGCGCGCTGAAGGAGAAGGGCGCGCGCCGGGTCGTGGCCTACTGCGTTCACCCGGTGCTTTCAGGCAAGGCGATCGACAATATCTCCAGTTCTCGCCTCGACGAGATTGTCGTGACCGACACCATACCGTTGAGCCGGGCCGCCCTCGACTGCGGACGAATCCGGCAACTGTCCGTCGCCCAGATGCTCGCCGAAACCATCCGCCGCATGTCCGAAGGCGAGTCGGTCAGCTCGCTGTACGTCGATTGACGAAAATCCCGGTTTCCGGTTTCCGGTTTCCGGGATCAGGGCTCTTGAACCTTGATCCTAGGTCCTTGAACCTTGACCCCTTAACCCTGAACCTTTCGTTCAGCTATACCCGATCCCCACCGCGACGATCAGGGCGATCGCGGCCACCGCGAGCAGTTTGAGGATCAACGGGAAGATGAATCGGAACCAGCGATCGTAAGGGATTCCGGCCAGGCCGATGATGCTCATCAGGACCGGATTGGTCGGTACGATCATGTTCATGAACCCGTCGCCGAACTGGAACGCCAGGACGCTGACCTGGCGGCTGACGCCGACCAGATCGCCGATCGGTGCCATCAACGGCATCGTGACGAAGGCCTGACCGCTGCCGGAGGGGATGAAGAGGTTCAGCACGCTCTGGATGCCGAGCATGCCGACGGCCGAGAGCCAGGCCGGAACCAGGCTCAAGGGCGTGGACAGGCCGTTGACGATGGTGTGCAGAACCAGGCCGTCTTCGAGAATCAGCGCGATCGAGCGGGCAAAGCCGATCAGAATCGCGGTGCCGGCGAGCTCCGCGGCCCCCTTGGTGAAGGTGTCGGCGAGCTGATTTAGGGTCAGGCCGCCGATCAACCCGGCCACGATCGCCAGCGCGAGAAACACGGCTCCGAGCTCGACCAGATACCAGCCGAATTGCCAGATGCCGATCACCAGCGTCGCCAGTGCCAGAAAGGTCGCGGTCAGCACCCAGGCGCGCCGGGGCGTCATCGGCGGTTGCTCGGTGGCCTGCGGCGGCTGAGCATCCGGCACGTCTGCGACGAGGCTGTTGTCCGGATCGGCCTGGACCCGGCGCGCATACGACCAGACGTGATGAAATCCGACCGCGAAGAACGGTAGCCAGAGCGCGAGGCGATAACCCATCCCGGAGCCCGGCTGCAGTTCGGCAACGCCCTGAGCGATGAGCAGAGTGAACGGGTTGATCACCGCGACGCCGTAGCCGATGCCGTAGCCGACAACCAGGATGCCGATCGCGGTGACCGCGTCCATGCGCATCGCCACGCATAGCGCGATCAGGATCGCGGCGAACGGGATGTACTCTTCGGCCATGCCGAGCGTGGCCGAGGCGACGCCGAAGGTTGCCATGCCGATCCCGATCAACAGCGCCGGGGCATGGCTGAAGCGCGCGATGACGCGGCCGAGCATCGCGTCGATCGCGCCGGTCTGCCGGATCACGGCCAGCGCGCCGCCGATGATCAGGACGAAGAAGATGATGCCCTGGGCATCGGCCAGGGCGCGCGGAATGACCGTGAACAGGGCCAGCGGCGTCAGCGTCGGCGCGTCTTCGATCGTGGCGTAGGTGTCAGCGATGACGACCTCGAGACCGGCCTCGTTGGTCTCGGTTTCGAATTGCCCGGCGGGGAGGATCCAGGTCAGCACCAGCGCGACGACCATCATCCCGAACATCAGGACCAGGGTATGCGGGACCCGAAACTTCGATGTCATGCCTGGGATTCCTGTTGCTTGACCCTGCATCGGCAGGGGCGTCCCGACGGTCGACGCCGGGTCAGTTCGCGCTTGCGCCGTTCGAGCCGATATGCTGGTCGAAGAAGTCCAGCATGCTTTCGTACAGATCGACCCGGTTGTCCATGCGATAGAAGCCGTGGCCTTCCCCTTCCTTCAGCATCCATCGATAGGATTTGCCGACGGCGTCAAGCGCGGCGCGCAGGCGTTCGGCATGGCCGACCACGACGCGCACGTCGCTGCCGCCGTGGACGATGAACAGCTCGGCCTTGATCCTGTCGACGTTGTGCACCGGCGAGGCCGCGCGCAGCATGCCCGGGTCGTCTCCGACGTGCGCCGAGAACCAGCGTTCGCGGGCCTGCCGGACTCTGCTCGCGGTCTGGCGCGCCATGTCGTTGCCGTCGCCCTCGCGGAACCAGGGTAGATCGTAGACGCCGACATAACCCACCGCGCACCGATAGAGATCGGGCTCGCGGATTACGCCCATCAGGCTGGCGTAGCCGCCGTAGCTGCCGCCATAGATACAGATGCGCTCCGGGTCGGCGATACCCTGATCGATGGCCCAGCGCGTGGCATCGGTGATGTCATCCTGCATCTTGCCGCCCCATTCCTTGCGGCCCTTGTTGATGAAGTCCGTGCCGCGATTGCCTGAACCGCGAAAGTTGACCTGCAGTGTCGCGTAGCCGTGATGGGCGAAGTACTGGGCTTCCTGATTGAAGCCCCAGCGATCGGTAATGCCGAACGGGCCGCCGTGCACGTTGACGATCAGGGGCAGGTTCCCCTTCTGATCTTCGGGGCGGGTCAGCATCGCGTGCAGGATGAGGCCATCGCGGGCTTCGATCTCGACCGGCTCCATCGGCACGAGAGCCGACTTCGGCAGATCGGGATTCGAGGCCGACAGGTAGCGCGCCTGCAGCGTTTCGGTGTCGAACAGGTAATATTCGCCGGGATTGCGGTCGCCGCTGACCTGCACGATGGCCTTGCTGCCGTCGGTCGTGAACGAAGTGATGCCGACGTTCTGCCCCGGAAACGACAGCGCCAGACGCTGAAGCAGAACGGCATCTTCGTTGGTCCGGATCTTGTCTTCGAAGAACGTGTACTCCGCCGGTCCGAAGCGCGTGGCCACGCCGAGAATGTCGCCATCGTGGCCGCGGATCACGCCGCTGATGTCGACTTCCGGGTGGCGGTAGAGCAACTCGACCTCATGCCGGTCGAAATCGTAGACGAACACGCCCAGACGATCGTTGCTCTCCAGATCGTGGTTGGACAGGAAGTAGGCCTTGCGATTGTCGCCGGAAAATCCGATCAGGCGAACGTCGACCGGCTGGCGCTTGGATTCGATCGGCAGCCGACGCCAGTCTTCACCGTGACGGACATACAAGGCGAACTCGCTTTCGTCGAAAGTCTCTCCCGCGATCGATTCGGTGGCCGCCCGGATTCGCCCGCTGTTGTCGGCGAGCAGGCCTGTCAGGTTGTTGCTCAGGGGCTGGCCGGTGACATTGCGGAGATCACCATCGTGAATGTTGAGCAGATTGGCGCTGGGTTCTCCGCCGTCGGCCCAGTGATAGCGAACGATCAATACGTAGTCCGGATCGTCCGGCAGGGTGTGGAGGATCCGATAGCTGGACGTGACCATCTGGAAGATCTGCTTGCGGTCGCTACCGTCCACATCGGCGGCGTAGAGGGTCGCGGGCCGTCCCAGGTTGTCGAGGTAGCCGGTGACCTCGCCAACCGACATCAGGACCCGCTCATCGCTGCCCCACCAGAAGTCGAGAACGTGCTGGTTCTCACCGAAGCTGAAACCCGCCGTGATGGACTGGTCGTCCAGCTCCATGACCGCCAGTTTGACTTCGGACTCTTCTTCGTAGGTGAAGGCGACATGCTCGCCATCGGGCGAGATCTTCATGTCGGTCACGAGAGAATTGGCGAAGAAATCCCGGGTTGCCAACTCGCTGGCCGCCGAGTTGCCGGCACCGAAGCCCATGGAAACGATCAAGACGATCGCCGTCATCCAACCACGCATCAATGTCCGCTCCCTGCAACTGGAAAGTGACGGTATAGTGTCGCAGATCGATTCGTGTTTGTCAGTCAGGCCTCCGGGAAAACGGCGGAAATGCTATCTTTTCGCCTGCGTATTTTCACCAGGCCACCAAGGAGAGACCCATGAACGCATCCGAGATCAAGAAGTTCCTCGCCGAGCACGAGCTGTTTTCGGGGCTGCCGGATGCCGCCCTGGCGTTTCTTTCCGATAATGCAGTCGACGAATCCTTCGAGCCGGGCCATATTCTCGCGCGTCAGGGTTCCGCGGCCGATCGCTTCGTGATCGTTCTGGAGGGCGAACTGGTGGTCGAGGTGCCGGCCATTACCGGTCCTGCGCTCGAGATCACGCGCCTCGGTGCCGGTCAGGTGTTCGGCTGGTCCTGGTTGATCGAGCCTTTCGTGTGGCGTTTTCACGCACGTGCCGACAGCGCGCTGCGGGTGCTGGATTTCGACGGCCGGGCGATCCTGCGTCACTGCGAGGAAGACCCGGTATTCGGTTATGCCCTGGTCAAGCGATTCTCGGCCCTGATGGGCAGTCGACTGGAAGCCGCTCAGCGCAAGATGATGGACCAGTGGAGCCCTTCAGGCTTCGCCTGAGGGGCCCTCCCGGGTCCATCGGCGGGGGTTCAGGCCGCCTTGGCCGCCTCGCCGCTGGCCATCTGGCGCAGGACGTAATGCAGAATGCCGCCGTGGCGGTAATATTCGACTTCCTTCGGGGTATCCAGGCGGACGCGCGCGGCAAAGGTCTTCTTGTTGCCGCTCGAGTCGGTTGCCGTTACCTGAACCTGCTTTTCGGTACCGTCCTCGAGACCCTCGATGTCGAAGGTCTCGGTACCATCCAGCCCAAGACTCTCCGGTGATTCGCCGTCGACGAAGTTCAGCGGCAGCACGCCCATCCCGACCAGGTTGGAGCGGTGGATACGCTCGAAGCTTTCGCAGATCACGGCCTGGATACCTAGCAGGCGCGTCCCTTTCGCGGCCCAGTCGCGCGAGGAGCCTGAACCGTACTCCTTGCCGGCAATCACGATCAATGGCGTCCGGTCGGCCTGATACTTCATCGCGGCATCGTAGATCGGCATCACTTCGTCGTCCGGGAAGTAAGTGGTGAATCCGCCCTCGGTGCCGGGGGCGATCTGGTTGCGAATCCGCACGTTGGCAAAGGTGCCCCGCATCATGACCTGATGATTGCCGCGACGCGAGCCGTAGGAATTGAAATCGCCCGGTCGAACTCCCTGCTCCTGCAGATAGCGGCCTGCGGGTGAATCCGGCTGGATCGAGCCGGCCGGAGAGATGTGATCGGTCGTGACCGAGTCGCCGAGTTTCGCCAGCACCCGGGCACCCTTGATATCACCGATTTCCGGCAGCTCGAGCGACATGTCTTCGAAGTAGGGCGGGTTCTGAACGTAGGTCGAGTCGTCATCCCAGGCGAACATTTCTCCAGTGGGGGTATCCATGCTCTTCCAGCGATCGTCGCCCTCGAACACATCACGATAGGACTGCTTGAACATGTCCGAGGACACGTTCTTCTTGATGAACTCCTGAAGCTCCCGGGCATTCGGCCAGATGTCGGCGAGGTAGACCGGTTTGCCGTTCGGATCTTCGCCGAGCGGGTCCTTGATCAGATCGGTGTCCATGCGCCCGGCGATCGCGTAAGCGACGACCAGCGGCGGTGAGGCCAGGTAATTGGTCCGGATTTCCGGGTGGATACGGCCCTCGAAATTGCGGTTGCCCGACAGCACCGAACTGACCACCAGCTCATGATCCTTGATGGCCGCGGCGATCGGCTCCGGGAGCGGCCCGGAGTTGCCGATGCAGGTGGTGCAGCCGTAGCCGACGGTGTAGAAGCCGAGGGCCTCCAGATCGTCGTCGAGGCCGGCCGCTTCGAGATAATCGGTCACCACCCTGGAGCCTGGCGCGAGCGATGTCTTGACCCACGGCTTGACCGTCAGCCCCTTTTCCCGCGCGTTGCGCGCCAGCAGCCCGGCGCCCAGCATCACGGCCGGGTTCGAGGTATTGGTGCAGGAGGTGATGGCGGCGATCACCACGGCGCCATCCTTGAGTGCGAAGGTCTGGTCCTTGTAGGTCACCTCGGCCACCCCGGGTGCATCGCTGGCGCCGACCGCGGTACCACCGCCTTCGCCCTCCAGTCGGGCGACTTCGGCATCCCGGGACGCATCACGTTTCCGGGTCATCTTCGCGCATTCGGCCAGGAAGGCTTCCTTGGCTTCGCTCAGCAAGACCCGATCCTGCGGCCGTTTGGGGCCGGCCAGGCTCGGGACCACTTCACCCATGTCGAGTTCGATGATATCGGTATAGCTCGGGTCGGCATCGCCGTCTTCGCGCCAGAGCCCCTGGGCCCGGGCATAGGCTTCGACCACGGCGATGCGCTCGTCGCTGCGTCCGGATAGCTCGAGGTAGCGAATGGTCTCGGCATCGATCGGGAAGATCGCGCAGGTCGAGCCGAATTCGGGAGACATGTTGCCGATCGTGGCGCGGTCGGCAAGGGGAAGGTGGCTGAGTCCATCGCCGAAGAATTCGACGAACTTCCCGACGACACCCAGGTCGCGCAGGATATCGGTGATCGTCAGGACGAGATCGGTGGCCGTCGTGCCCTCAGGGAGGCGTCCGTTGAGCTTGAAGCCGATGACCTGTGGAACGAGCATCGAAATCGGCTGGCCGAGCATCGCGGCCTCGGCTTCGATGCCACCAACGCCCCAGCCGAGGATTCCGAGCCCGTTGATCATCGTCGTGTGCGAGTCGGTGCCCACGAGCGTGTCCGGCCAGGCCATGAGCTCACCGTCGACGCGTTCGGCAAACACCACCCGGGACAGGTGTTCGAGGTTGACCTGGTGGACGATGCCGGTGTTGGGCGGAACGACCTTGAAGTTATCGAATGCGCCCTGGCCCCAGCGCAGGAAGGCGTAGCGCTCCTTGTTACGCTTGAATTCGATTTCGTTGTTCAGGTCCAGCGCGTTGGCGCGCCCGTAGTTATCGACCTGGACGGAGTGATCGATGACCAGCTCGGCCGGCGACAGCGGGTTGATGCGACTGGCCTTGCCGCCGAGCTGCTTCATCGCGTCGCGCATCGCGGCCAGATCGACGATCGCGGGTACGCCGGTGAAGTCCTGCAGGACAACCCGGGCCGGCGTAAACGCGATTTCCTGATCCGGCTCCGCGTTCGGATCCCAGTTGGCGAGGCGCTCGATGTCCCTGGCCGTGATGTTGGCACCGTCTTCGAAGCGGAGAAGATTCTCGAGCAGGATCTTGAGTGAATAGGGCAGGCGGTGGACATTCTTGTGTTGTTCGGCCAGCTTCCTGAGGCTGTAGAAGCCGTAGGTCTTCGAATCCGCAGTGAAGGTGTCGCGGCAGCCGAGCTCGTCACGCATGTCTTGATTCCTCGCTTTGATGGGGTCAGGCCCCGCCCGCCCTTGCGAACGGCGCGTAATCTCGGGATTTTATCATGTCCGCGCGGCGGGCCATCTGCCCGCCGGGAGGGTCAGGCGGCGAGCAGCGACTGCGCGTCGCGCAGCATCCTGCGGCGCTGGAAGACAATTCGCCACTGGCGTCCGCCGAGCTGGCGCCAGAGGAAGGCCGAACGGATGCCGGCCAGCAGCAGGGCCCGGATGAAGGCGACCTTCTCGCTCTGCTTGAGGTATTCGGGCTGGCCGCTGATCGACAGCCGGAACGGCAGCGAAGAGACGTGTTGCTGGTAAACGTCGGCGAGCTGACTGCTGATGCTTTCGTCGAGCGAATCCTCGCTCGCGCGCCATGCCGGAGCGACGAGTTCGATGTCGCGGCCCATCGCATCCTGCCGTGCCCGGTCGCGCTCGATCTGAACGCCGAGCTTGGCCAGGCCCAGAGCGTAGTTGAGACTCTGCAGGCTTTCCTGGCGCTGGCGCGCACTGAACAGTTCCACGAGCACCCTGAGTCCGAGACGCACACCTTCGATGCCGCCATAGACGGCTGCAGTCGATTCGGGCTCGAAATTGAAGATGCTGCAAAGGCTCGCACGCGCGGCCTGCTGACTGCAGTTGCCGGAGGTGGCGACCTGTCGCACCAATTCACTGGCCTGGAGCATGCCGGCGAAGGCGATCGTGGATTCCGTCATGAGCTGACTGTGTCGACCTCGTCGAGGGTGGTTCGGGTTTCGGCCCGGCTCGGGGCCGGCCGGGGCGCATCGCTCTCCTGGATCACGCCCCCGCCAAGGCACCGTTCGCCATCATAGATGACCACCGACTGCCCGGGTGTGACGGCTCGCTGGGGCAGGTCGAATTCCAGAGTCAGTGAGTCCGCGTCCTGCGCGACGACCGTGCAGTCCTGGTCGGGCTGGCGATAGCGGATCTTGGCGGCGAGGCGAGCACCGACCGCTGGTGCCGGGACGCCGATCCAGTTGAGCCGGGTTGCGCGCAGACGCGTCGACATGAGCAGCGGATGGTGGCTGTCCTGCACGGCCCACAGGCGATTGGTCGCGAGGTCCTTGCAGGCCGCGAACCAGGGCTGTTCGGGGTAGCCCTTCAGGCCGCCGATGTTCAAACCGCGGCGCTGTCCGAGGGTGTAGTGGATCAGGCCCTGGTGGCGGCCGATGATCCGGGCCCGTTCGTCGACGATGTCGCCCGGCTCCGATTCAAGGTAGCGGGCGATGAAGCGATCGAAGTTGCGTTCGCCGATAAAGCAGATGCCGGTGGAATCTTTCTTCTCGGCGACCGGCAAACCGGCCTCACGGGCCAGATTCCGCACCTCGGCCTTGTCGAGTTCGCCCAGCGGAAAGCGCGCGCAGGCCAGCTGTTCCTGGGTCAGGGCGTGCAGGAAATAGCTTTGATCCTTGTTGGCATCGACGCCCTTGAGCAGCGCAACTGTCCCGTCCGTTTCGACCCGGCGGCGGACGTAATGGCCGGTCGCGATGCGATCGGCACCGAGATCGCGCGCGTGTTCGACAAAGGCCTTGAACTTGATTTCGCGATTGCACAGGATGTCGGGATTCGGCGTCCGACCCGCTTCGAGTTCGGCCAGAAACGACTCGAACACCGATTCCCAGTATTCGGTCGCGAAGTTGCGGGCGTGGAAGTCGATGCCCAGCAGCTCGGCAACCGCGCGCGCGTCGCGGGCATCGTCTTCGGCGCTGCAGCCTGACGCCGGATCGTCCTCTTCCCAGTTCTTCATGAACATCGCGGCCACGCGCTCGCCGCGCTGTCGCAGCAGCCAGGCGGTCGTGGAAGAATCCACGCCGCCCGACAGGGCCACCATGGTCAACGAATCGGACGCGCTCATTGCTCTGAACATGGGGTTGGGGAGCCCGTGATCAAGGAGCGGCCGCCGCCTGATCCGCCATTTCCGGGCTGTCGCCGAACAGGCCGGGGCTCATCTGGTCGACGAATCGCTCGGCCTGCGGCGACAGATAACCTCCGCGACGCATGACCACGCCGTAGGAGCGAGGCGGGAAATATTCGCTGACGTCGATGACCCGCAGTCGTTCGCGATCGGTGTCGGTCAGGCAGATGCTGGACATGATCGAGACCCCCATCCCCAGACTCACGAAGCGCTTGATGACTTCCCAGCCCTCCACTTCAAGCGTCACTCGAAACGGCAGTCCGTACTTCCTGAAAATCAGGTCGGTCAGCTGGTAGGTCGCCAGGTGGCGCGGCGGCAGGATCAGGCCATGCGGGCTGATGTCGGCCAGGGTGATCTGTCTCCGCCGGGCGAGAGGATGCTCCGGGCTCATGATCAGCACCGGATGAAAGCGATAGATCGGCTGGTAGTCGATATCGGGAGGCACCTCGAGCATCGATCCGATCGCGAAATCCACTTCGTCATTGCGAATGAGTTCCAGCCGCTTCGCGCCGGCAACGTTCTGCAGATGAACGAAGATCCCCGGATGCATGCGTCGGAAGCGCATCAGCAGGGTCGGCAGCAAGTGGATGATGGTCGATTCACCGGCGGCGATCCGGACCTCGCCGCTGTCGAGAGAACCGTAGCGTCGGGCAAAGTGGTCGGGCAGGGCGTCGAGCTGATCGACCAGAGGGCGGGCCATTTCGAGCAACGCCTTGCCGGCCGGCGAGAGTCGAAGCTGAGGCCCGTGCCGTTCGAACAGGATGCGGCCAAGCCCGTCTTCCAGCGCACGGATCTGCTGCGAGACCGACGGCTGGCTGAGGAACAGCTTCTCGGCCGCCGCGGAAACGCTGCCGGAGCGCGCGGTCTGAACGAAGGCCCGAAGATGCTTGAGAAGATTTCCCTTGTACACCGACGCCATAGTATTGGAAATTTCGATATTCTAAATCGGAAGATTCTATTTGCCAAATACTTGTCCGGGCTCTAGTCTCGGATGGGCCCTACGCAAGCGGACAGTTTTCCATGAGTCAGCCATCCCAGAATCTCTCCGGCGGTCGCTCGCGAGTCGACGCGCCCCAGCCAGAATTTCTCTCCGACCTGCCGGATTCGGCCCAGGCCCTGTTCCCGCGCGGCCTGCGAGATTTGCTGGGTCGTCTTGGTGCCCGCTATCGCCCGCTGGTCGATGAGCTTCTGGCCGAGCGGAAAGTTCGCCAGCAGCGTTTCAACGCGGGTGAGACTCCGGACTTCGATCCGGCAACCGCTGACATTCGCGAAGGCGAATGGCAGGTGGAGCCGATCCCGCAGGACCTGCGCGACCGGCGGGTCGAGATCACCGGTCCGGTCGACCGCAAGATGATCATCAATGCGCTCAATTCCGGCGCGCGGGTGTTCATGGCCGACTGCGAGGATTCCTCGACCCCGAGCTGGCTCAACATGATCGACGGTCAGATCAATCTGGCCGACGCCGTGCGCGGCACCATCGAGCTGTCGCTGCCCAACGGGAAGCACTACAAGCTCGATCCGGATCCGGCCGTTCTTTTCGTGCGGCCGCGCGGCTGGCATCTCGACGAAAAGCACGTCGAGGTGGACGGTCGCCCGCTGCCCGGGGGGCTGTTCGACGCCGCCGTCTATCTCTACAACAACGCCAATGTACTGATCGAGCGCGGCACCGGTCCCTATCTGTATCTGCCCAAGCTCGAGAGCTGGCGCGAGGCCGAGCTGTGGGAGCTGGCCCTGACCGAGATCGAGCAGGCCCTGGAGATCGAGCCCGGCACGGTCAAGGTGACGGTGCTGATCGAAACCCTGCCAGCGGTGTTCCAGATGCACGAGATCCTGCACGCGCTGCGCCGCCGAATCGTCGGGCTCAACTGCGGTCGCTGGGATTATATTTTCAGCTATATCAAGTGTTTCCAGGCGCATCCCGATAAAGTGCTTCCTGATCGGTCGCAGGTCACGATGACCGTCCCTTTCCTGCGTGCCTATTCGCAGCTGCTGATCAAGACCTGCCACGCGCGTGGCGCGTTCGCCATGGGCGGCATGGCGGCGCAGATACCGATCAAGGGCGACGAGCAGGCCAACGCGGAGGCCTTGCGGCGGGTGCGCGAGGACAAGGAACGTGAGGCCGGCGACGGACACGATGGTACCTGGGTGGCCCATCCCGGCCTGATTCCGCTGGCCATGGAGATTTTCGACCGCCATCTCACCGGACCCAACCAGCTCGATCGCTTGCGTGAGGACGTCGAAGTCGGCGCCGCTGATCTGATCACGCCCTGCGCCGGCAGCATTACCGAAGCGGGCCTGCGCGGCAATCTCAACGTCGCCATTCGCTACATGGCCGCCTGGCTGGGCGGGCAGGGCTGCGTGCCGATCAACAACCTCATGGAAGACGCGGCAACGGCTGAAATCGCCCGCGCCCAGGTCTGGCAGTGGATCAGGCATCCGGCCGGCAGGCTCGACGACGGTCGTGACATCGACGCCGCGCTGGTGGCAAGACTGCACGAGGAGGAGCTGGAAGCGATTCGCGCCGACATCGGTGCCGATGTCTTTGCCGCGGGGCACTTCCAGCAGGCCGCTGATCTGCTCGCCGAGGTGACCGTGAGCGACGAATTCGTCGAGTTCCTGACCTTGCCGGCCTATCGGCAGCTTGATTGAACAACCGTTGCCGGGTTCTGGCGATCCGGCAGCCTGACTTGAACCAACGGAGCACATCATGACCAATGTAAACAGCATCATCGAGATGGAGAAGGACTGGCTGGAGAATCCGCGTTGGAAGGGCGTGGAGCGGCCGTACGATGCCGCCGAGGTGATGCGGCTGCGCGGCAGCATCGTCGTCGAGCACACCCTGGCCCGAATGGGCGCGGAAAAACTCTGGCGCCTGATGCACGAGGAGGATTTCGTCAACGCGCTCGGCGCGCTGACCGGCAATCAGGCCATGCAGCAGGTCCGTGCCGGCCTGAAGGCGATCTACCTGTCAGGGTGGCAGGTCGCCGCAGATGCGAACCTGGCCGGTCAGATGTATCCGGATCAGTCACTCTATCCCGCCGATTCCGTGCCTGCCGTGGTCCGCCGCATCAACAATACGCTGCAGCGAGCCGACCAGATTCAGAGCGTCGAGGGCAAGGGTGATATCGACTGGTTCGCCCCGATCGTCGCGGACGCCGAAGCCGGCTTTGGCGGTGTCCTCAATGCCCACGAGCTGATGAAGGACATGATCGCCGCCGGTGCGGCCGGCGTGCACTTCGAAGACCAGCTTGCCTCGGCCAAGAAGTGCGGCCACATGGGCGGCAAGGTGCTGGTACCGACCCAGGAAGCGGTCCAGAAGCTGGTCGCCGCGCGCCTCGCAGCCGATATCTGCAACGTGCCGACGATCATCGTTGCGCGCACCGATGCGATGGGGGCCGATCTGCTGACCTCGGACGTCGACCCTCGAGATGTCGAGTTCATGACCGGTGACCGCACGGTCGAGGGCTTCTACCGCGTTCGCGCAAGCCACGAACAGGCGGTTGCGCGCGGACTGGCCTACGCCCCCTACGCCGACCTGGTCTGGTGCGAGACTTCCACCCCCAATCTTGATCAGGCCAGGCAATTCGCCGAAGCGATCCGCGCGGAATATCCGGACAAGATGCTGGCCTACAACTGCTCGCCGAGCTTCAACTGGAAGAAGAACCTGTCCGACACCGATATCGCGCGCTTCCAGCGCGAGCTCGGCGCCATGGGCTACAAGTTCCAGTTCATCACGCTGGCCGGTTTTCACGCCCTCAATCACTCGATGTTCCAGCTCGCACGGGGCTACAAGGCGAAACAGATGGAGGCCTATGTGGAACTCCAGGAAGCCGAGTTCGCCGCGGAGGTACAGGGCTACACCGCAACGCGGCACCAGCGCGAGGTCGGAACGGGCTATTTCGATCAGCTCACCCAGGCGATCAGCGCTGGTCAGTCCTCGCTCAGTGCTCTGAGTGGTTCGACCGAGGAAGAGCAGTTCGACAAGGCTGCCGGCGCCTGATCCGGTCCCGGACCCGCGCGCGTCCCGTGCGGGTCCGTTCTATCCTGCCCGAGTCGCCGTTCCCTGCGGGTTCCCGGTGCCCGGAGTGCTTGAAAAGCGTTCACGGCTACCGCAGTATGTTACGCACGTTCCCCAGCACCCATTGACGAGCGTATGAGCGAGAAAGAAGAGCACTCGGCACCCGCCAGCGGTGATGGGCTGGCGCTTCAGGAGGCCCGTCCGAAGGTCCGCAAGCCGCCGCTCTACAAGGTCGTCCTGCTCAACGACGACTACACGCCGATGGAGTTCGTCGTGAAGGTTCTGATGCGCTTTTTCGGTCTGTCGCACGACAAGGCGACAAGCGTCATGCTCCACGTCCATACCCGCGGGCGCGGCGTCGCCGGGGTCTACACCTATGAGATCGCCGAGACCAAGGTCGTGCTGGTCAACGACTATGCGCGCGAGCACGAGCATCCGCTTCAGTCGACGCTGGAGGAAACCGGAGAATGATCAGCGGCCGGTGACCTGGCGGAATTGTCGGAAGTCGATGAATGACCACATCCGAGGAATCATCTTCCGGCATACTGGTCATATCCAGGGAAGCAAGTGAGGTTACCGGACCATGTTCAGCAAGGATCTCGAACTTTCGATCTCCCAGGCCTACCACACCGCTCGCAGCAAGCGACATGAATTCCTGACCGTCGAGCATCTTCTGCTCGCGTTGCTGGACAATCAGTCCGCGCGCGAAGTGCTCGACGCCTGCAGCGTTGACCTGAAGCGGCTGGGTCACGATCTGAATCAGGTCCTGGACGAAACGATTCCGATCCTGTCGGAGGGCGATCAACGCGACACCCAGCCGACCGTCGGCTTCCAGCGTGTCCTCCAGCGCGCGCTCTATCACGTGCAGTCGGCGGAGCGCAAGGAAGTGCTCGGATCGAACGTGCTCGTCGCGATGTTCGGCGAGAAGGATTCGCACGCCGTCTATCTGCTCGGGCAGCAGGATCTGGCCCGGATCGACGTGGTCAACTACATCTCGCACGGCATTGCCAAGAAAGAAGGTGCGGAAGGAGAGTCGGGGGCGGCCCCGGTCGAGACCGAAAACAACCCCGAAGCAGAGAGCAAGTCCGCGCTGGCGACCTATGCGATCAATCTCAACGAGCGTGCCCGGGCCGACAAGATCGATCCGCTGATCGGCCGCGCGCAGGAAGTCGAACGCACCATCCAGATCCTGTGCCGCCGACGCAAGAACAATCCCCTCTACGTCGGCGAGTCGGGTGTCGGAAAGACCGCGTTGGCCGAAGGCCTGGCCCGCCGCATCGTCGAAGCCGACGTGCCGGACATTCTGCTCGACGCGGAAATCTGGGCCCTGGACCTGGGCTCCCTGCTGGCCGGCACGAAGTACCGCGGGGACTTCGAAAAACGGCTCAAGGCCGTGCTGGCGGAATTGCGCGAGCGCGACAAATCGGTTCTGTTCATCGATGAAATCCACACCATCATCGGTGCCGGAGCGGCATCGGGGGGAGTCATGGATGCGTCCAATCTGATCAAGCCGGTTCTGGCCAACGGCGAGCTGCGCTGCATCGGTTCGACCACCTTCGAAGAGTATCGGGGCGTGTTCGAGAAGGATCGGGCGCTGGCCCGACGCTTCCAGAAAATCGATATCGTCGAACCCTCGGTGGGCGAGACCATCGAGATCCTCAACGGCCTCAAGCATCGCTTCGAAGATCATCACGGCGTGGTCTATTCGGCCGAGGGGCTGGAAGCGGCCGCGACTCTGTCTGCTCGCCACATCAACGATCGACACCTGCCCGACAAGGCCATCGACGTGATCGACGAGGCCGGGGCGCGCGAGCGGCTCAAGGCCGAGGGCGAGCGGGTCGCCACGATCGGGGTGCATGAGATCGAGGAAGTCGTCGCGCGCATGGCCCGCATTCCGCCGCGTCAGGTTTCGCGCTCCGATCGCGACGCGCTCAAGACGCTCGAACGCGACCTGATGATGGTGGTGTTCGGGCAGGATCAGGCCATCACGACGCTCGCCGCCGCCATCAAGATGTCGCGCTCCGGACTGGGCGACGGTGATCGCCCGATCGGCAGCTTTTTGTTCGCCGGTCCGACCGGGGTCGGGAAGACCGAGGTCACACGGCAACTGTCCCTGACGCTCGGGATCGAGCTGATCCGCTTCGACATGTCGGAATACATGGAGGCGCACACCGTTTCCCGCCTGGTCGGTGCCCCGCCGGGCTATGTCGGATTTGATCGAGGCGGGCTGTTGACCGAGGCGGTGACACAGACTCCGCATGCGGTGCTGCTGCTCGATGAGATCGAGAAAGCCCATCCGGATGTCTACAACCTGCTGCTCCAGATCATGGATCACGGCAAACTGACCGACGCCAACGGCCGCACGGCGGATTTCCGCAACGTCATTCTCGTGATGACGACCAACGCCGGCGCGGCGGCAATGAATCGACGCGCGATAGGCTTCACCCGCTCGGACAACGAGTCCGACGGCATGGAAGCGATCCGGCGTCAGTTCAGTCCGGAGTTCCGCAACCGTCTGGATGCGATCATCCAGTTCCGGGCGCTGCCGCTGGAAGTTATCCTCGAAGTGGTCGACAAGTTCCTGATGGATCTGGAAAATCAGTTGGCCGACAAGGGTGTCACCCTCGAGGTCTCGACCCCGGCACGGGAATGGCTGGCCGAGCATGGTTTCGATGAACAGATGGGTGCGCGGCCGATGAAGCGGGTCATCCAGGACAACATCAAGCGTCCGCTGGCCGATGAATTGCTTTTCGGTTCCCTGTCCGAGAACGGTGGCGTCGTGAAGGTCGAGGTGGCGAGCAACGGTCAGGAGCTCAGCCTGGAAGTTCAGGCCACGAAGAACCCGGAGGCGCTGTCCCCGTCCGCCGAGACCTGAGGCCGAAGCCTCATTTCATGCGGTAGGTGATGCGCCCCTTGCTCAGATCGTAGGGGGTCAGCTCGACCTTGACGCGATCGCCGGTGAGAATGCGAATGTAGTTCTTGCGCATCCGGCCCGAGATGTGGGCCGTGATGACATGTCCGTTGTCGAGTTCGACACGAAACATGGTGTTCGGCAGGGTGTCGAGCACCTTGCCCTCCATTTCGATGTGGTCGTCTTTTGACATAATTCCCGAGCGTTGGCTAAAACTGCGTTATTGTGCCAGCTTCCCGTGCAGACGCAAGTGCCGACGGCGATCGTTTCACTCGGGAATCCGGTCCGGGTAGCGCACCTGCTGCGGCTTGAAACCGCTCCCGATGCGATAGTAAAGCGTTCTGATGACCTGTCCGTTGCGCTCGATCGGCATCGACTGCAGCGGTCCGAGGCCGAAGAGTGCGAGCTCGAGCCAGTCCTGGGCGATCAACTTCTCGGAGACGTTCACCAGAATCACCGGTCGAGTCGGGTCGATCTCGCGATCGAACCAGAACTCCCACATCGAACCGCGCATGCCGATCAGGTTCTGAGCGGTGATGTCATCGAGGCGCTCTGCTGGCGCGTGATAGGCGATCGCTGCGGCCACGCCCCACTTGTCGGTGGCGGCGATCAGGGGTTCCTGCCCGGTCTCGCTCAGCACTTTCAGGCGGATATCCTCGATCACCTCCACGGTTTCGGGCCAGCCCAAATAGCCGCTGTCGAAGTCGCCGGTGCGAACGCCGGGCAGCCCGAGGGTCAGATAGTGCAGCAGCACGCCATAGGCCACGACCAGAATCAGTACCGATGGAATCCAGGAAGCCATCAGCAGGCGGTGAAAGCGGCCGAAGTCGGGTCGATGCGGCCAGACGTGCTGGACCAGCGCCGTCATGACCATCGGAAGCAGCGCGATCCAGGGCGGCAGGGTCCAGTGAAACCGGATGACGCTGAACAGACCGTAGACGGCAAAAACACTCAACGGTACCAGGGTCATGATCAGCATGAACCGCCGCCTGCGTTCGTCGGGCTCGAGTTGCTTGCGCGCGGGACCGAGAACGAAGAACGCGGCAAGCGCGGCAATCGGCGACAACAGCGCGATGGCGTAGACCAGGATCAGATGGACGGAAAAATCCGGGTTTTCGAACAGCCGCCGGGTTCCCTGGAAGAAAAAGGACGCCCAGTCGTTCTGCCAGTTCCAGATCAGCACGGGCAGGAAAATGAGGGTCGCGATCAGGACAGCGATGTAGGGTTCCGGGCGGAAAAACCAGCGCCGGGCACGTCGATCGATCAGCATGAACAAAAGAGCCGCCGGCGCCAGGAGCGCGATCGTGTACTTCGCGATGAGCCCGAAGCCCATGGCCAGCCCCAGCCCGTAGAACGCCGACGCTCGGTCGTCGATCAACGCCCGCTTGAAGCAGTACAGCGCAGCCACCCAGGCGACGATCATCGGCGCATCCGGCGTCATCAGAATGCCCGAGACGGTGAAAAACGGCATCACCGCAATGGCCAGCACGCACATCAGGCCCGTGGTTCGACCGCCCATCGTTGCGCCGTACAGGTAGAACAGCCAGGCCCCGAGCAGGCTCAATGGAATCAGCGCGGAACGCAGACCGAAGACCGTATCGCCGAACAGTGCCGTTCCGGCCGCGATCAACCAGGCGATCAGCGGCGGATGATCGAGGTAGGACAGGGCAAGGCGCTGGCTGTAGACCCAGTAGTACATTTCGTCGGGAATCAGCTCGACCTGGCCCATGTAGAGCATGCGCAGAACCAGCACGTACAGGAACAGGCCGATGGCCGCCAGATGCCAGCGCATCCGCGGCACGATGCCCGAGGCCGTCGATGCGAACACATAGAAGGCCGAGCCCAGATAATTCACGCCCGCGGTGACGACGATCGCCGGCACGATCGCGGCCATCGGAGACAGTCCGAGCACCTCGGCCAGCAAGACCAGCACGCCGCCGCGAATCATCAGCGCAAGCACGGCCACGGTCAGAAAACGCAGGTACCGGTTGGCCAGGCTCATGCTGGCATGGGCGCCGCCCTGGAAGGTCCAGCGGTAGTTGAGGATGAAATTCGTGACCGTGGCTACGAAGAAGCTGGCGATATGGGCACTACCGAGACGAACTCCGGCCTGGATCAGAAAACCGAAGATCAGCAGGTCGACCAGCATGCCGCTGAGTCCGACCAGGATGAACTTCGATGCGCTGCCGAGTGAGACTCGCCCGCCAGCCAGATAGGTGAGTCGCTTGAGATAGGTCAACTGCTGGTTCAGACCGAGCTTGGATTGACCGTGCTGCCGATCCTCGAAGGTGATCGGAACCTCGAAGGTCCGCACCGAATCGCCGCCCTGGACCAGCATCTCGAGCAGAATCTTGTAGCCTGCGGCGTGCCCCGGCAGGCCGAGCAGGCGCTCCCGCCCGGTGGCGAAGAAACCGGCCATCGGGTCACGGACCTCGGTAAACGGCCAGGCCAGGAGCGTGGCCATGCCCGAGGCCAGGTGTCGGTGCCACGGCCAGCCGATCGTCTCGCCACCCGGCGCGTGGCGCGAGCCGATCGCGATATCATGGGTGCCCCGGCGAAGCGGACTGAGCAGCTGCGGGATGGCCTCCGGGGGATGGGAGCCGTCGGCGTCCATGACCACGATCCAGCGCGCTCTGGATTGCGCGGCTCCCTCCAGCACGGCCGCCGACAGGTCGGCCGGCCCCTGACGCCGGATAACACGGACCGGATAATCCTTGCTCCACGACCGGGCACGGGCAACCGTATCGTCGATCGACGCATCATCGACGATCAGCACTTCCATCAGGCTCGTGTCGCCGACAACAGCAAAAACGCGCTCCAGGAGCGGATCGATGTTGTCGCCTTCGTTCAGGGTCGGGATGACGATGGAATACTCCAGCGTCGTCTCCCCGTGACCCAGGGCCGGTGCGACTTCAGTCATGGCAGGGAGAGCGAACGTCCGGAGATCAGCGCCGCGCTTATTGTCCCCGATTTGTCGTCCGGGCGCACAACGCGCTGAATGACCCTCGGCGCCGCTTCCCGGTGAGCGTTGCGTTTCCAAACAGCCTTGAGTTCACCAGCTCCAGAGTCAGGCCCGCACTCAGGCCGCGGCCCTCGGAATTGTTGTCCCCGTTCGATTGCCGGAGATTTCGCTGTCGATCGGGCTCGGGTTGCCACAGATGCAACCCGCGCCGCCGGCTGGCGCTCGCACAGGGCGGTGTTATACGAACCATCAGCGGGGCGCGCCGGGTCTCCACCGCGGCATGTTCTGCTCCCAGACCGGGCTAAGGCCTCTCGCGTACCAGGCGCACATGCAAGTTCAACCCCTTGGCGCTCCAGGTATTTCTGCCGTGCTCGAAATCGACAACCAGGACACCACTGTCCAACTGCAGGTATGGCGATGACGACCAGTAGAGTGCCGGGCGGGTCGCGGGAAAACCTCTCGATTGATGGCCGGGTCATGGCGACAGCGCTCAACGATGGTCAGCAGCTCCTTCACGCTGGGCAGGCGCCAGGAATCCCCGGCGTTGGCAGCCACGCCCAGGGCAAGATTCCAGTTGCGGCCGGCCGGATTGCCCTGGCAGGTCTGTCCGTCCCAGGTCTGACCGAAGCCGCAACGCTTCCAGACCAGGCCGGTTTTTCGATGAAGCACTTCGCCACCATCGCCCAGCGGCTGGAAGGCCGTCGACGGTGTCGTCGGCGCAACTGCCGGATTGGTGCATTCGTCCGGTTCGATCTGGGCGTGACCCTGGGTTGACATCAGGATCGCCAGAAGTCCCGCTGCGAGCAATCGAAACGATCGGTTCATGTGCGTTCTTTCCTGTCGGTGCGCCTGCCTCATCATCTGCCCCCTCGTACCAGGCGGACCAGTTCGGCGCTGGCTTTGTCCACGCGCAAGTCGAATCCGTTGCCGATATCCCATCGCCAGGCTTCAGTCGGGTCAGCGGCGGTAGTCGAAGAAGTCCAGAACCGAATCTGCTGCTGTGGAATGTAGGGAAAATAGTCGATGTCCAACACCGGAATAAAAGCGCCCCGATGAGCCAGACCATGCAGTTCCATCAAAGTAGGCAACCGCCAGTCGCTGGCACCGCAGAGGCCCTGGGCATTGACGGCATTGACGAAGCCATGAGTATCACAAGGACTACCGCTGCAGAAGCCGCCATTGGCCAGCCCCGCATCGCCGCCGTTGGTCGCTGAATCCGGGTCATACCAACTGTAGTAGTTGAGGATATGCCGGAGGTGACCCGGCTCGTCTCGCTTGACCTCCCAGACCAGGCCGGTGACATTGTCGGCAACGCATTCCCAGCTTGTCGCCGAGGCCGGCAGCGGATCGCCGCTGGCATCCAGCTTGGTGAAGTCGAAGCCCGCCGCGCCGGCACCCTTCTTTTCGAGCAGCCCGTCACGCGCCAGCGCGTCGCGACCAGCGTCACCATCCTGGTTCGGAAAATCCGGCACCGGACAGGTCTGCAAGTTGTCGTCCCAGTTTCCGCAAGTTCCAATCCCGGTATCGTTGAAAAGGGACCGCTCGAAACGGTCTGAAAACAGTTTGCCGGCCGAGGCGGGCAAAACCAGCAGGCAGCCGGCAACAAGCAAGCCGGAGCCGGCCAGCACTTGGCGAACAGGAGAAGGGCGTACTATCCGTGGCATGGTTCGTTCTCCAGACGGTTCGACCGAGCGGAGCGCAACTGGCCCTGGCCATCGCATGACGGCCGACGGGTCGGTTCGAAGCGGTCGTTGAAAATCCGGTCCGCGGTATCGATCACCGGACAGGTGAGCCAGGCGGCATCGCCGCTCAGATCGCAGCTGAACGCTCCGGAGGCATTGCCTTCGTTTTCGACCTGCATAGCCATGGCCGACAATCTTCCTGGTGGCCCCGGATCCACATCGATGGCGCCGAACGGTGGGTCGACCACGAGGTCGAAGCGCCCGGGCATACCGCCAAAGCCATTACAGAGTCCAGTCGTTTCCCGCGCGCTGCATGAGACCGTCGTCGCCAAGCAGGCTGAAATCATCCGGATTGCAGCAAACGCTGGAAACCGGCAGCCGCGGCTGACCAATGACTTCCGGTGCCCGGTTGCTGGCGTCGCGCTGCCAGGTGACCTGCTCGACAGCCTCATCCCAGACGATCGCCTGGCGCAAGCTGGTATCCATGTGCGGCATGCTGAAGCGAGCCAGCCCCTGGCGGGGCATCCCGGGCCTGCAATCGGGCCAGAGCGGATCGAGGTTGTCCGTCGACGGTCCGGAAATTGCCGGCCAGGAGAATTGTGAACTGCAAAGCGACGATCAGGCGGTGGAAATCGAGTACGAATGACGAACGCTGCTGCACTATTCGAAGTCCTCCGCGAAGCGATCGCTGAAGATGCCATCCGGCTGCCAGGTGACGCGCAGATTGTCGATGTGCAGGGTCGTTTCGTCAGCGGTATTCGCCTGCAGCGAGAACAGAATGCTGCCGATGCCGCGATCGGCCACCGGATGCGGCCGGTCGGTGAAGGCTTCGACCCCCTTGATTTCGAGGCTATGCACACGCTTCGACAAATCATGCACCCAGCGCACGCTGACCAGCTCGCCAGCGGAGTAGGTGGCGTCGGCAACGACATTGCCAATATCACCCGCGCGAATGCTGCCGTTCGCCAGCAGAAGTATCGACCCGAAAATACGCGTGGATCCACCGCTTTCCCGCAGGTCCACCCCATAGCGACTCAGGATCTCGGGCTGGATATCGAACTCGATAATCAGTTCGCCATCATCGGCTTCGAGCGTGTCCAGAAACTCGAAGCGGACGACGCTGACCGTAGGACGACTGCCATCCTCCCAGGCCAGTTCCAGGCTGCGGCTGGCCATGACGTTGTCGCGCACAATCGCTGCCAGACCGGAAGCGACGCTGATTGGCTGACCCAGCGCCGCACCGCCCAATCCGATTGGCTCATCGACCGCCAGGTCTTCAAAATCGGCGTCCAGTACTGGTGCTGATTCAGCCCAGGTCGTCTGCCCGCTCACAAGCAGCATCACCGCAGTCATCATTCTGATCAAAGTCAATCGCTCCTCTTCGATTCGTTGGTGCCTGAAAGTACCGCTCGTCCGATCACGGTCCGCGAGTCCGCCCTGATTCTGCCGACGCTGGACGCTTCCTCCGGCACCACGCACCAGTCAAGCCCTTGGCCCGTGCAGGGAATAGAGAACGCTCAGAACGGGCAGGGGGCAAGCCCGTCGTCAAAGCGGTCGGCAAACACTCGATCATCTCTCGTTATTCTGTTCACCTCGATCCGATCGAGCCAGACCAGGGTCTCCGATTGAGAAGGCAACGACAGATAGACCCCCCCGATTCCCCGCTTGGTCTCGATACCGGAGTCGAGACCGGCAATCAGCAGTTGACCGTTCATACAGAAGGAAAGCGTTTTCTCGTCCAGGTCGAACAGGACTTCGATGGTATTCAGGGTCGACAACAAGGCTGTATCAGGAAAGCGGACCGGCGAGAATCCATTGCGACGAATCTGCGTCTCCCCGTCATTGAACAGATCGAGATTGAGAAAACTCTGTGATGCTCCGTTTGCCTCGCGCAAGAGCAGGACGACGCGGCTGAACTGATCTTTCGAACCCAGTCTCAAGTCAACCCGAGTCTTGATCCTGCCGTCCGTCACCTCCTCCAACTCCAGGAACTGGAACCGCACCGAATGAGCTGAAGCGGTCGATTCCAAGGAGAGCTCGAGCTCGCGTCCTCCGCCAGGCGCTGCCCTTACCACGGCGTCGATCGCCGGAGAAATGCTGTCCGGCTCCCCCTCAGCGGCACCACCGGTGCCGATCGGCTCATTGAGCGGCTTGTCGAAGAAGTCGGCAAACAGAAGGGTTTCCGGTGATTCTGCAAAGGCGCTGACGCCAAGGGCGAGGCCGAGAGTAATCAGGTATTTCACGACGCTGTTCTCCGCGAATGCCTGTCGCCGAACAGATCGATGCTGCTGCCCATCAGAGCGTGGTCGAACTGGATCGGATCGACTCCTGCTGCTGTTGTTCTCGCTGAAGACATGTGCCTCTTGCTCCTGATGAACGGGTTGCCGACCGGCTCGATGCCGGTCTCCATGCGCCGGGTGAAGATCGGCGATCGGCTCGCGAAAGGCTTAAAGAAACGATGAAATTGCGATGAAAATGTCTTTCGTCAGGCACTGATCGGGGCGCGAGGAAATCCGCGCCGGCAGAGATCGGATCATCGCGTCATTTCAGGAATCCCCAGGGCCTCGACGAACTCCGCCGGCTTGTTGGCGATCGGCAGGTCGAGGCCGACGTTGGAGTCGTCGCGAAAGGCCAGGTTCAGGGTCAAGGCGAATCCGCCGGGTGAGTGTGACCAGCCGCTCAGATCGCTCAGGGCGATGCGGGTGATCGGGGCCTCGATCCGGGTCCGGAACAGGCCCTGGTGGTAGCCGAAGACGATCAACTGACGGTCGGTGACCGCAAGCACCCCCTTGCTGTCGGGAAAGTCGGCAGCGAGTGAGCCGCTCGGGCGATGAAAGCCCGAGCGCTCGCGGGCAATCACATGATCACGCGCCGCCGCGGCGTTCTGCATCGCCTGGGCCTCGTTGATGCGCGAAGACCGCTGACCGGCCGCGTGCACGGATCCGAAGGTCAGTTGCCCGGCCGCGCTGCCCAGTCCCTGGAAATAGATCGCCGCGGTGAGCTTCTGCCCGGCCAGGTCGGCCGGGCGCTCTTTCTGCACTCGATTCATCCAGCGCTGCATGTCACTGGAACCCCTGGAAGCGGTCGGAGAAGATCGCATCCTCGACGGTATCGGACAGGCCGGTGCCGGTGATCGGGATCGTGAAGGGCGCGTTGGGATCATTGGCATTGATGAGCACCTCGGCCGTTCGCAGGCCCTGCGCCTCGGGAACGAAGCGCAGCGAGACGATGCAGGTCTCGCCGACCTCGAGGGGCGGGGCGGAGGCGATGCAGGTGCCACCATCGAAGACAAAATCGTCCTGGTGTTCACCGTCCGTGTTGGTAAAGCCCATGTCCAGGGGCTCGTCACCGACGCTGGTCACGGTGATCACCACCGAGTCGCTGGACTGGCCGACCAGGACCTCGCCGAAGTCGATCGAGGCCGGAGAGAACTGGCCGAAGGGGCCGTCGAACTGGTAGCGCACCAACGTACTGGCAGTGTCGTTGCTCGGGTCCAGATCGAAGGCTGCGCTGCTGACCGTGGCGGCCAGCTCGGTATCCATCTGGAGGCCGGGCGTGCCGTCGATCACCAGCGTGGCCCTCGCGCCGGGCGCAAGGGGGCCCAGGGTCCACAGCCCGGAGTTCGGCTCGTAGTCGCCGATCGAGGCGAAATGCTCGAAGGGGACGAAGCCGCCGGACAGAGGCTGCACCTGCACGCTGGCGGCCGGGGCCTCGCGCGGACCGTCATTGACCACCTGGACAATCATCGCCAGCGCGTCGCCCATGCCCGCCCATTCGGCATCGGCCTCGATACTCACGGCCAGGTCGGTGAAGGGATCGACCTCGGCGAAGGCCAGATTGTTGAGGGGCTCGGGGTCTTCCGAGAAGCTGCTGGCCGAGGCCGAGCTCGTGAAACCGCCGGCGCTGTTGACCAGGGCCGCAACCTCCAGCACCGCGCCCTCGCCCACGTCCAGGCCGCCGATCTGCCACTGGCCGGTGGCCGAGTTGTAGCTGCCCTGGCTGTTGTTGTGGCTCTGGTAGCTGTAGCCGGTGGGCAGCAGATGCGCCACCTCGACCCCATCGGCCGGCTCGGGGCCGAGGTTGTCTGCGAGCACGGTGAAGGTCACCATATCGCCCGGTACGCCTGCTGCGGGCACCACGCTGTGGGCCAGCTTGAGGTCGGAGCGGTTGCGCAGTACGTTGGGGGTCAGCGCGGCGACATTGTTATTGACGTCCGGATCGAATTCCCCAGCGAAGATCTGCGCCTCGATCGTGTACGGCGTCTGTTGCGTCACCTGCAGCTGCAGGCGCAGCTGCGCATCGGCCCCAGGGCCGCTGCCGGCCAGGTCGTCGAGCTTCCACAGCATCTCGTCGGGCAGAAAGGTGCCCTGATCGGAGTCGTCGAAGTCGATCAGGGTGTAGCCGGCCGGCAGGTCGATGGTGACCGAGGGCAGCCCGGCCAGGTCGGGACCGGCGTTGCTCGCCAGCACATCGACCATCGCCACATCACCCGGTTCGACCGGATCCTGGTCGATGACCAGCTTGAGCGACAGATCGGCCGTGTCCACGCCCGGAGGGATCTCGCCGTAGAGTCGCTGGATCGGGGTCAGGAAAGTGGATGAGTTTCTCGAGTTGCCGGCCCGGTACTCGATACGCACGTAGAATTTGCCCGGCAGCCCGTCGAAGCCCTCCAGACGCCAGTCATCGCCATCGCGACTCATCCAGCCGCCCCCGGCGGCCGGCTCGAAGTCATCCGCGTCGCAGCAGGTCTGCGAGACCAGCACCCTGGGGGTGCCGAGCACGGCCGGTGCCGAGCTGAAGCCGGTCATGCGGTCCCAGACCAGGCGCTCGGGGTTGCCCGGCGTACCCCAGACAATGCGCTGACGCAGCGGCAGGCCGTCGGGGTTGGCGATGCGCTCGAGCACGTTGAACGCTTCCGCAACCGGATAACGACCAACGGCGGTCAGCACTCTGCCATCGGGCGACAGATGGGCCGCCGTGACAGAGCGCCCAGAGGGCTCGGGTATCGGCTGCACATCCGCCTGCAGTGCGGTGCCCCCCGAATTCATCAGGCCGAGGCGCATTGTCGTTCCATCGACGGTGAACCTTCCTCCCACGAAGAGACCGGAGCCCCGCTTGTTCATGGTCAACAGGCGGTCGTCCTGGAAGAACGGACTGGACAGGGTGTGGTCGCCAGCCAGATCGATGATCGACCAGGCGTATCGCAACGGACCAAGCGCGCTTTGTCGATAGCGGATCTTGCCGCCGACCGCAAGAAGGTTGTCGAGCAGTTCGATGGCATCAGCCATGTAGCTGCTGGACGATGGGCCCAGCCCGGGCGAAAACTCCTCGGACTGCTGACCGGAGGGGCTCAGACGCGCCACGATGCGCTGTGGTCCGTTACCGGGGGCGACCACGAGTCCGACCGCATAGATCCAGCCGTCTTCATCCAGCGTGAAGTGGTTGATCGTGTTGCCGGCGCCCGTCAGGCTGTTTTCGGAGCTCTGCCAGTTCGGTGCAAAGCTGGGATCCACGGTGCCGTCGGGCAGCAGCCGGGCCAGGCCATGGCGTGTGCCTGAAGCGAATTGACGAAACTGCCCGCCGACGAGGATTCTTCCATCGTCATAGAGATGGAGCGCATTCACATAGGCACCTCCCAGCATGGAGCCAAGGTTGTCAATAGAGACGCAGAAGCTCTCATCCAGACTGCCATCGGGATGCAGACGCGCCAAGTGTCCGCAGATTTGAGAATTGGGGAAAAAGGAGAATCGACCGCCGATCAGAATTCGACCATCGCGCTGCACGGCAATCGCCGACACCCTACCATTGATGATTGGTGCAAAGCTGCTGTCGAGTGACCCGTTGGGATTGAGGCGCGCCAGATGGCTGCGGCTGCTGCCGTTGATCTCGGTGAAGTCACCACCGACCAGTATCTGTCCATCACCTTGCATTGCGATGGCGTGAATCGGGCCCTGCTCGTTCCCAAGCGTTGCTGCGAGAGACTGATCGATCCGCCCCCGAGCATCCAGGCGCGCCAGATGACTGCGGCCGAAGTTGCCGATCTGATTGAATCCGCCCCCGATCAGCACGCTGCCGTCGTCCTGCACCAGTAACGTACGCACCGGCCCGTTCGGATTGACGAAGAAGCCGAAGCCGTTGTCCACGCTGCCGTTCTCGTTCAGGCGCGCAATCCGGCTGCGCAGACCCACGCCGCTGGTGAAATCACCACCGATCAGGGCGCGTCCATCGGGCAGCAGATCCAGCGCGTAGACCGGGCCGTTCAGACTGGGTGGCTCGTAGGTATTGTCAACGCTGCCGTCGGGATTCAGGCGCACGATGAAGCCGTCGCCGTCCAGAGCACCGGCGACCAGAATCCGCCCGTCGTCCTCGACCTCGATGGCATACACGGTCCGGTTGCCCGTACTCATGCTCACGGGCTGAAAGCTGGTGTCGAGCGAGCCATCCGGGTTGAGTCGGTAGAGTCGCTGCGGCGCGAGGACGATGCCGAGCGATCCACCGACCAGCACCTTGCCGTCCGCCTGCACCGCGAGCGCGTGCAGGGTGCCGGTGAAGTTCGGCGGCAGAAAGCCGGTACTGTGCTGGCCGTCGGACTCGATCAGGGCGACACGGCGGCGCGTCTGCCCGTTGACGGTCGAAAATTCCCCACCGATGTAGACGCCGGGCCCGCCGGAGGTCACCGGCGCTTCGGCCAACGCACGGATCGTTCCATCGACGCTCGGGTTGGACCAGGCGGTGGCGGGCTCGCCCAGCGCATTCAGACGCAGGATATGGTTACCGAAGCTGCCGGCCAGCACGATCTCCGCCGCACCGTTCGCGTCCGACGTCTCCAGACCGGCGAATACAACACCGCTGGTCAGACTGATCTGACCGAAAGAGGTTTTGCCCCCGGCCGCGTCGAGCATCGCCCACTTGCCGCGCGACTCGCCGGCGATGGCGGTAAAGTTGCCGCCGACCAAGGTGCCGAAGGACGTACTGGTCAGCGTATGCACGATGCTGTTGGGCTCCGGTCGAAAGCCGTCGTCCTCGCTCAGCGCCAGCAGCGGCCCGGCCTGAAGTGCCAGGACAGTCAGAATCGCCATGAGAATCGCCATGAGCATCCGGTCGACCCGGCTTCCTCGGGCGGAAGCCGAAGAGCTATTGCTCCGGGGAGGCGCACCCGAGTCGACCATTGCCGAGTCGATTCCATTGAAACCGAATGAATCTCCGTTTGCTGGCATCATCTGTCCTGCCCTCCTGATGAACTCTTGTCGGCCGGCGTCGATGCCAGCGCGATGGTCAGGCGCTACTATGGGCGAGGCCCGGACGAAAGGCTTAAAGGACTTGTGAAATTGGTATAAAGGCCAGTCCTTGCCGGCAGGCATCTTCTGAGTGAACAGCGGACAGCAAAGCCTTGAAAATCGAATTCGATCATTTCCGGCTCGATCTGGAGCAGAAGCAGGTCATCGGCCCGGACGGACTGGTGGCGATGCGACCGCTGACCTTCTCGGTGCTGTGCTATCTCGTCGAGCAGGCACCCAGGGTGGTCAGCAGAGATGAGTTGCTCGACGCGGTCTGGGGGCATCAGGCCACCTCCGTCAGTTCGGTCGCGCAAACCATCAAGGAGCTGCGCCAGGCGCTCGGGGATTCGAGCAGCGATCCACGATTGATCGCGACGCGACCGCGTCTGGGCTATCAGTTCATCGCCGAGGTCAGACCACTCGAAGAAGCGCCTGGCGAAGCACCCGGCAACAGCCCGGGGAAGACCATGGTCGCGGGCATGCCTGCAGAGCCCAAGACGATCGGCTGGTCCTGGCCCATGGCTGCCGGGCTGCTGGCCCTGGTCCTGCTGGTCATCGCCCTGGCCCTGCTCACACCGACAACGCCGGTCGAACCGAACCGATCAAGCGCCCCGACGCTGGCGGTCACCAGCATGATCAATGCCAGTGAGGACCCTGACATGGCCTGGCTCGGCCCGGCGCTTGAGACCTATCTGGGCCACGCCCTGGTCGAGCTCGGTGGCTTCCGAGTGCTGTCCGTCGACGACGCGGCCTCGAGCGAGATCACGACGCTGGATGGGGTGGATTACGTGGTCGACGGTCAGTACTTCACGGCCGGTGTCGACGGCTCGCGCTGGTTGGCCAGCCTTCGGCGACCCGCTTCGCAGGAAATCCTCACAAGCCTGGAATCGCGCGCCAGCGACTGGGACATCGCCTCGATCAGTATCGACATGGCCACCGCCATTCGCGACCGGCTGGGCTTTACTGAACCCCCCGAAGCCGACGCTGCCGCGCTGCGGGCGCGTCTTCCGCGACGTGCAGCCAGCCAGCAGGCCTATTTCGCGGCGCTGCAGGCACTCGGCGAGAGAAGGCCCGATGCCGCCCTGCAAGCGATCGAGCGTGCCCGCGAGCAGGAGCCCGAAAACCCACGCCTCGACCTGCTCGCCGCGCAGGTCCATGCCGAACGCGGTGATCTGGCCGCGGCGAGGCAGTTCAGTCTTCAGGCCATGGCGGCGACGGAGTTCTGGCCGCGGCGGGACCGGCTGGACATCGAGGCCACGGCCGCCCGGCTCGCCTTCGACTGGCAGCGCGCTGCCGATCGACTGCAGGCGCTCAACCAGTTCTTTCCCGAGGCCGAGAGCAGTCGGCAGCTCGTGCGCGCCCTCGGCCAGGCCGGACGCTTCCAGGCCGCTGAGGAAGCCCTGGCCTCACTTCTGCTCAAGCACCCGGATGATCCCCGACTGTCCCTGCTCGAGGCCGAGCTTGCCGGTCTTGCCAAGGAACACGAGGCGCAGCTGGAGGCCGCCAGCCGGGCCCGCCAGCGGGTCGAGAACAGCGCACGGACGGGGCTGCTCGCTGCGGCCGATCTGAGCCGCGGCCAGGCGCTCATCGAACTCGGTGAATGGACCCGGGCACGGGCGGTACTCGACCAGCTGCTGGCCAACGGCGACACGCTGTCGCTCCAGGATCGAGCCGATGCCCAGCTCGGGCTGGCACGCCTTGAGTTCCTCCAGGGCGACCTGGCACCGGCGCTGCAATCGGTCGATGCGGCAGAGGCCCGATATGCCGAGGTGCCGCATCCGGCCGGGCTGGCGGAATCGGCCATGCTGCGCGGCGCGATCCTCGATCGATCGGGCCGAATCGAGGATTCCGTGGCGGCCATGGAAGAGGCGCTGCTGCGCTTCGATGCCCTGGCCGACCCACGCCGGACAGCGCACGCCAAGGTCCAGTTCGGAACGACGCTGATGCGCGCCAACCGCGCCGATGAGGCGATCGAGCGGCTCGTAGACGCCGCCCGCAGTTTCCGCGCCCTGGGCGACCGCCAGGGCGAAGGCGCGGCCCTGATCAATCATGCGACGCTGATCGCACGGGCGGGCCGCCTGCCGGATGCCGAGCCGATCTTCCAGCGCGCCCTCGAGGCCTTCGAAGACGCCGGAGACCGACGCGGTCAGGCGATGGCACTGGGCAATCTGGCCGCCATCGCCGGCGATCGTCGAGACATGACCACCTCGATCGCGCTCGCCGAGCGATCGCTGGAGATCTTCGACCAGCTGGGTGCCCGGACCGACATCGCCCGGGTCTCCTACAACCTCGCTCTGATCCACCGCCGACAAGGCGATCTTCGCCAGGCCGTCGAGCGAATCCGCCAGGCCGGTGCGGCCTTTGCCAGCCAGGGTGCCGTCCTGATGCAGATGCGGGCCCTCACCACTGAAGGCGCGATGCTGGTCAGCATGGGTCAGTTCGACGAACTCGATCGGGTGCTGGCAACGATCGAAGGCCTGGAGATCGAGGATCCCGCGGAGCTGGCCGTCATGCACATCGTCAGAGGGGAACGCGCGCTGGTCCGGGATGATGCGGGCACGGCCCTTCGCGAATTCACCCGGGCCCACGATCTGATGACTCAGATCGAGGCGACCAGCCACATGCTGGTTACGCGCATGAACGTCGCCCGCGCCGAGTTGGCACAGGGTCAGACCATCAGCGCCGAACAGACCGGGCGTGAGCTGGCCTTTGCCTTCGGCGAGATCCGCATGGTCAATCGAGAGATCGACGCGCTGCTTCTTCTGGCGGAGGCCCTGATCGATCAGCAGCGGACAGCGGAAGCCGCTGAGGTGCTCCAGCGTGCCGATGCTCTGTTGATCGAGTCTCCCGACGCTGAACAGGTGCTGCGCCTGGGCCTTCTGCGCAGCCGGATATCGCCGGGCCCGCTCGCGCGCGAGCGCCTCGACTGGGTGGTGGCGGAAGCGCGGATGCAGGGGTTCGTCACGCTCGAAAACCTCGCCCGGCGGCTGATGGCCTCTCAAGACTGAAGTTCCGGCTTGAATGTGATCTGCATTCGTGCCGGGTTCACAACTATCGTGGGACCAGCAAGAATAGCCAGGTGGTCACCGGGTCAATAGAATGGTGCCGGTTCGAGAAGCGGTTCAGAATACGGCGCAACGGTGTACGAGCACGACCACCACTCCCATGACCGGAGCTCCCGACGCGCGCTGTTGGGCGCGCTGCTGATCACCCTGGCCTTTGCCGGCGTCGAGTTCTTTGTTGGCTGGTGGGGTGGTTCGCTGGCGCTGATGGCCGATGCCGGGCACATGCTGACCGATTCGACTTCCCTGGGACTGGCGGCGATCGCGGCATGGATCGCTACGCGGCCGGCCGACGACGGCCATAGCTGGGGGCACGGCCGGGCCGAGATCATCGCCGCGTTGATCAACGGCACCGTCATGCTGGTCCTGGTCGGGGTCATCGTCTACAACGCGATTCTTCGCTTTCAGAGCCCCGTCGAGGTCAAGGGCATCGCGGTTCTGATCGTCGCGTCGATCGGCCTCCTGGTCAATCTTGCCGTTCTCAAGGTGCTGCACGGCGGCGAGGGCAATCTGAACGTGCGCGGTGCGATGCTGCACGTGATCGGCGACCTGCTCGGTTCGGTGGCGGCCCTGGCATCGGGCGTGATCATTCTTCTGACCGGCTGGACGCCGATCGACCCGATCCTGTCGCTGCTGATCTGCAGTCTGATCCTGGTAGCCGCTGTGCGCCTGCTCAGGACCGCACTCCGGATCGTGATGGAGGGAGTGCCGGCCCGCATCGACCTCGAGGAAGTGCGCGCCGCGATGCGCGAGGACGGCGACGTCGTCGACATTCACGACCTGCATATCTGGCAGATCAGCAGCGAACGCATTGCGCTATCGGCCCACGTCGTCGTCCGCGATCTCGACGCCTGGCCGGCTTTGCTGGCGCGGACCAACGCGATGCTGCTGGAGCGCTTCCGGATCGACCATCCCACCCTGCAGGCCGAGCCCAGCGACGGTCAGGACTGCGATCGCACCAACCAGCGGTGCCATGCCGATGTCAGCAAAGGAGGGCCGAAAATGGACGGGCCGTGATCGTCAGCCTGCAGCGCCGTCGATGCGCCGATCACGACGCAAGAAACCGCGCGCCGAGCATCGACAGGAACGTGAGCATGGGGACGATGACCGCCGCCCGGGCGTTTCTCAGCTTCCAGGTCAGGTAGCCGCCGAGGAAGCCGACAGGTGCGGCCATCATGGCCATCAAGCCGCGTTCCGTGACGCTGGCCGGTGCGACGGCAAGATGATTCAGCGCGCAGGCAAGCGTCGTGGCCCTGACGTCGAGGTGGATGTTCGAGCCGCGATCCCGAGGCCCCAGACCAGCCCCAGGGTCCAGATCGATGCGATCAGAACCAAAGTGGACCGATAGCGCCGATCGAGCTCGCCGGAGCGGGCCGCACCGACACCGGGATCAGTCGTGCCACTGGCGGCCATCACGACGAACCTGTCCTGCGAATCATGGTGGCAAAAGCGATCCGTAAGCCATGGCTCCTGTCACGACTCGACAAACCGCGCAGACAGCAACCTCTGCCCTGCCTGGAAGTGTAAACGCTTCGATCGGCCGAGTCTCCACGATGCGTCGGGCCGGCTCCGACGGGTTCCTATGGACCCGACGGATTGCAGGCTGGTGCCGCGCTTCGGCGTTTGACCATTTCCGAGTCGTAGCCTAGACCCGCGCAGCGTCCCACCTCCGTACCCCATTCGCGTCCGTCTTCCGGCATGTTGAGAACCGCGGGTATCCGGGCAGCGAGTTCGTTGACGCATCCCTCGGTCAGGCGCCGGGTGACTTCGCGGCACTTGGCTTCGCTGACCTCGAAACACTGCATGAAATACTGGTCGTCCTGGCAGAAAAACTGGGGAGACTTTCTACCATTCCGTTCATCCAGGTCTCCGAATCCAGTTGATTCCGGGCCGCGCTCGGGGCCGATGCGGCGAGCAACAGAAACAGTGCCGCGATAAGTGGGGTGGGGCGGTTGGTCATGAAAACTCTCCGTCGGCCTGTAAAAAATGCGGCTAGCTCGCATCCTACTCTACAAGACCCGTAAAAGACGAGGCCGGATGGGCACCGTGTCACCACAATTCGACCAGGTCATGGACGACCACCGGGACCAGCTGACGCGTATCGCGCGCCAGTATGCCGGGCCGAACGACTGGCAGGATCTGCGCCAGGAGATTGCCGTCGCGGTCTGGCGCGGTCTGTCGAGTTTCGAGGGGCGGTCGAAGCTGTCGACCTGGCTCTATCGGGTCGCGGTCAACACCGCGCTGCAGTACACGCGAAAGCGTCGGCTGACGTCCGAGCCGCTGACTGAAGATCCGCCCGGTGCCCTGGATGCACAGGATCCGCTGGCGCTGCTCGACGAGTTCCTGAGCGGCCTCGACCCGGTCAATCGCGCCGTGCTCCTGCTTGATCTCGAGGGTCTTTCGCGTGACGAGATCGGCGAAGTGCTCGGCCTGAGCGGCGGTGCCGTCGCGGTGCGCATGACACGCCTGAAAGCCCGGTTCTCGGAAACATTCATGGAGGAAGGATGATGGACTGGAATCAGTTGCGCCAGGATTGGCAGACCCGCTCCGATGCCCTTTCGTCGGACTTCGATCTACGCCCCGATCGCCACCAGCGTTTGTGGAAACGGGTCCGCTCTCGCGACGCGCTGGAAACCGGGGTGGCCGCACTGATGCTGCCGATCTTCGGCTTCGCTGCGCTTCGCTTGATGCAGTCCGGACAGTGGTTACCCGGCCTCATCGCGGCCGGGCTCGTGCTGGCGATTGCCTATATCCCGCTGCGACTTTGGCAGGCGCGGCGCCGGATTCCGGTGCCGGACCCCGGCCAGCCAGTGCTGCGTTTTCTGGAGGCCGAGCGGGCCGCGTTGTGCGCCCAGGCAGACATGCTCCGGTCGGTGGCCCGCTGGTATTCCGGGCCGATCTGCATCGGCGTGGTCGCGTTCTATGCCAGCCTGGCCGGCCCGGGCCTCGATCTGCTCGCGTATGCGCTGGTTGTCGCGGGTCTTTTCCTCGCCATCGAATATGCCAATCGATTGGCGGTTCGCCAACGGTTCGAACCGGCCATCGAGGCCCTGGATCAACAGATTTCCACACTCCAGCAGGAGACTTGAGATGAAAATGTCAGTGTTGCGCCGATTCTCCGTTGCGTTCGTGGTGCTCGCGGCATCGACTGCAGCTCCCGCGATGCCATCGGAGCTGGTCGAGCGCGTTGACTCGGCGGTTGCCTCGGGTGAGGTGCTTTCAGCGGCGTTGGCCTATCGGCGCGGCGACGCCGTCGAGCAGTACTTCGCCGGTACGCTCGAGCCTGAATCGACCGCCAGGCCGGACGACAACACCGCCTATGCGATCGGGTCGATCAGCAAGGCCTTGACCAACCTGCTGCTCGCCGAGCACGTGGCCAGGGGCGCGTTGTCGTACCAGACGACGCTGGCGGACCTGCTCGGGGATGAGGTCGAGTTTTCCAATCCGGCGGTCGCGTCGATCACCCTTGAGGCATTGGCCACGCATACCAGCGGTCTGCCGCGTCTGCCGGCCAATCTCCAGGTCATGGCCAACCCGCAGGACCCCTATGCCGACTACCGTTCCGGCGATCTGATGAAAGCGCTCGGGTCGGCGCGGGCGCTGCAGCCGCTCGGGTCTCACTATGCCTATTCGAATTTCGGTCTCGGGCTGCTTGGCTGGCTGCTCGGACGCGAAGCCGGTTCCGATTACGGGTCGGCTCTCGATGAGGCGGTGATCGGGCCTCTCGGCCTGTCCGCCACCGGCCTGACTCCCGATGACAATGCGGCGGGCGCTTTCGCCCAGGGTCAGCCGGTGCCCGCCTGGACTTTCGACGCGCTGGCCGGGGCGGGCGCCTTATGGAGCAGTACCGCCGACCTGATGCGGCTGGCGGAATTCCTGCTTGGCCTGCGCTCGAATCCACTCGCCCATGACCTGGCCGACGATCTCGTGGCGCTCGACGAAGCTGGTGAATTCAGGGTCACACGCGTCTGGCATCAGGCGCAGACTCCGAGCGGCCCGCTTTTCTGGCATAACGGTGGGACGGCCGGGCACCGGAGCTTCTTCGCGTTCCGTCCGGCCACCGACGAGGCCCTGGTCGTGCTGATTGCCGGCGGGCTCGACCCGACCGGCCCCGGTCTGCGGGCGTTCGATTTCGAGCCGTACGAGAACGATGCAACAGCGAACCCCAGCGACGTGCACGGGCAGTATCGATTCACTGCCAACACGGGCCTTGGCGTCTTCGATCAGAACGGGCGTCTCCAGGTGCAGCTCAGCGGTCAGGCACCCCTGACCCTGTCGTCGATCGGCGACGATCTCTTTGCCCTCGATGTCGTCGACGCCAGTCTGAGGTTCATCCGGGAAGACGACGACGTGGTCGCCGTCGAACTGATCCAGAACGGCCGAATCCAGCGCGCTGATCGAGTGGCTGAGCGAGCCGCTGCCCTGGCCCGCGAGACGATCGAACTGGAAGCCGAGGCGCTCGATGCCTACCTCGGCGAATTCGCGCTCACGCCGCAGATGACCTTCGTCGTTCGACGCGGCGGAGAGGCCGGGCTCGAAGTTCAGTTGACCGGTCAACCGTTCGTGCCCGTCTACCCCGCCGGTGATGACGTGTTCTTCTACAAGGTGGTCGACGCTGAGCTGCATTTTCAGCGCGACGATCAGGATCGCGTCGATGCGCTCGTATTGCACCAGGGCGGTATCGAGCAACGGGCCGAACGGATCGAGCAGTAGATCAGTAAACCGTCAGGCCGCGATCGGCGAACTGCTTGTGCACTCTCTGGATCAGGGCCGGATCCGGCCCCTTGACGTCTCGCAGCTTGTAGTCAATACCGAGTTCCTTCCACTTGAAGGCACCCATCTGATGAAAGGGCAGGATTTCGACTCGTTCGACGCCGTTCAGCGTGGCGATGAAATCGGCGAGATTGTCGATCTCGGTATCGTCGTCGGTCAGTCCCGGCACGAGGACGAAACGGATCCAGCTCTTCTCGCCGGCATCCGACAGCCGCCGGGCGAACTCGAGCACCGGCTTGTTGGATTGTCCGGTAATGCGGTGATGGAGTCCCTCGTCGAAGGCCTTGAGGTCCAGCAGCCAGAGGTCGACATCGTCCATGAGCTGCTGGCTGACGTCGTCGCCGAGATAGCCGTTGGTGTCGATCGCGACGTGCAGACCGCGCGCCTTCATTCGACGAACCAGGGTCTCGACGAACGGTGCCTGGACCATGACCTCGCCACCGGAGAGGGTGACGCCACCGCCGTAGTCGATCAGGAAATCGGCGTACTGCTCGATCTCGGCCATCAGGTCATCGACCGTGAGATGGACTCCGTGCTTGAGCTTCCAGGTATCGGGGTTGTGGCAGTAGAGGCAGCGAAAATGGCAGCCTGACAGAAAGACCGCAAAGCGGATGCCCGGACCGTCCAGGGTCGCCGCGGTTTCGATCGAGTGGATGTAGCCCGAGTGGGTTCGCTGCAAAGCCGGGTCGAGCGCAGCCGCCGCCGCGGTCTGCATCGAATGATGCTGAACCGCGTGGCGGTGGCTGGCCAGGTGCGTCAGATGGCGCTTTTCGGTGGCCAAGTGCTCGCTATGACAGACTCGTCGATCCGACCCGGATCACTCAGGCGCCGATGCCTTCGTGGAAAGTCCGGGCCAGGACCTCTTCCTGCTGCTCGCGGGTGAGCTTGACGAAGTTCACCGCGTAGCCCGAGACCCGGACGGTCAGCTGCGGGTACTTCTCGGGATGGTCCATCGCATCACGCAGGGTCTCGCGGTTGAACACGTTGACGTTGATGTGATGGCCCGAATCGTCGATGAATTTCGACAGCAGGGTGCGCAGGTTGGCGACCTGGTCATCGCGGCTGCGGCCGAGCCCGGAAGGCACGATCGAGAAGGTATAGGAAATCCCGTCCTGGGCGTCCTCGTAAGGAATCTTGGCCACCGATGCGGCGGCGGCGAGTGCGCCGAGCTGGTCGCGCCCGTGCATCGGGTTCGCGCCCGGGGCAAACGGTTCGCCGGCCTTGCGGCCGTCGGGCGTCGCACCGGTCTTCTTGCCGTAGACCACGTTGGAGGTGATGGTCAACACGGACTGGGTATGTTCGGCACCGCGATAGGTCGGGTGCCTGCGGACCTTTTCCATGAAACTGTGGACCAGGTCGACGGCCAGCTCGTCCGCCCGCGCGTCGTTGTTGCCGTAGGCCGGGATGTCGTCGCCTTCGATTTCGTAATCGACGGCAAGACCGGACTCGTCCCGGATCACGCGAACGGTGCCGTAGCGGATCGCCGCCAGGCTGTCGGCGACGACCGACAGACCGGCGATTCCGCAGGCCATCGTGCGATGCACTTCGCGATCGTGCAGCGCCATTTCGAGGCGCTCGTAGTTGTACTTGTCGTGCATGAAATGGATGATGTTGAGAGCCTGAACGTAGACCCGCGCCAGCCATTCGACGAAAAGGTCGAATTTCTCCCTGACTTCGTCGTAGTTCAGCACTTCCGAAGTGATCGGTTCCATGGCCGGGCCGATCTGTTCCCCGGACATCTCGTCGCGGCCGCCGTTGATCGCGTAGAGCAGGGCCTTGGCGAGGTTGACGCGGGCACCGAAGAACTGCATCTGCTTGCCGATGCGCATCGCCGAGACGCAGCAGGCAATGCCGTAGTCGTCGCCCCAGTAGCCCCGCATCAAGTCGTCGTTCTCGTACTGGATCGACGAGGTATCGATCGAGGTCTGCGAACAGAAGTTCTTGAAGCCGATCGGCAGGGAATTCGACCACAGCACGGTCAGATTGGGTTCGGGCGCGGGGCCGAGGGTATAGAGGGTATTCAGGAATCGGAAGCTCGATTTGGTCACGAGCGGTCGGCCGTCTTCGCCCATGCCACCGAGGCATTCGGTGGCCCAGACCGGGTCGCCCGTGAACAGGGCGTTGTAGTCGGGGGTGCGCAGGAAACGAACCAGCCGCAGCTTGATCACGAGATCGTCGATCAGCTCCTGAGCCTCACTTTCGGTCAACCGTCCCGCCTCGAGGTCGCGCTCGATGAAGATATCCAGGAAGGTCGAAATCCGACCGACCGACATCGCCGCCCCGTTCTGGTCCTTGATCGCGCCCAGGTAGCCGAAATACGTCCACTGGATCGCCTCCTGGGCGGTCATGGCCGGGCCGGAGATATCGATGCCGTAGGAGGCGGCCATCTCCTTGAGATCGCTCAGGGCCTGGATCTGATCGCTGAGCTCCTCGCGAATACGGATCGTCGCTTCATCCATCTCATCCGGCTCGAGCCCGTCCTTCTGGGCGATCTTGTCGGCGATCAGGCGATCGACGCCGTACAGCGCGACCCGGCGATAGTCGCCGATGATGCGGCCGCGCCCGTAGGCATCAGGCAGTCCGGTCACGACGCCCGAGCGGCGGGCGTTGCGAATCTCGCTGGTGTAGACATCGAAGACTCCGTGGTTGTGGGTCTTGCGATGGACGCTGAAGGTCTTGGTCACCTCCGGGTCCGGCGTGAAACCGTAGGCCTTGAGTCCGGCGTCGACCACCCGGATGCCGCCGTTCGGAAAGATGGCGCGCTTGAGCGGCGCGTCGGTCTGCAGGCCGACGATTCGCTCGAGATCCCGGTCGATGTAGCCGGGGCCGAAAGCCGTCAGTGAAGAAGGCACCGACGGATCGACATCGAGGACGCCGCGCTCGCGTTCGGCCTCGAAGAGCTTCAGAACCTGCTGCCAAAGCGATTGTGTGCGATCAGTGGCTCCGGCCAGGAACCGGCTGTCGCCCTCGTAAGGGGTGTAATTGGCCTGAATGAAGTCCCGGACGTTGATCTGTTCGGTCCAGAGGCCGGCGGCGAAACCCGTCCACGGTCCTTCGCTGTGAGATTCACCCGTCGCATCGTGCTTCAGCATCACTGAACTCCTGATCAGAATCGATTGGCTTCCTGTCTATTCTTGCGCACAAGAACCTCTTTGCGCAAATGACAGTTTCATGAGAGCGACCCGTCGATCGGCTGTTTACCGGACTTTCCGAAAACCGCCGTCCACGGAAGGAAGTACACCATATAGACCACAGTGAAGCTCAGGAATTCGGGTAGACCGACGGCGTCGGCACCGAAAAGAAAGAAGATGAGCAGGTGGAGCTTGACCACCCCCTTGTACGCCGCCCCCATGTCGACCGCGCGGGCATTCCGGGGCAAGCTGCGGTTCCCGCGATGCGCGCGTGCGGTGTCGATTGCAGTTTCGGCCGGTAGAGATGGATTCGTGCTCGACTTCTTGTCGGCAGGGCTGAACAGTCCGCGCTGGGCCAGAAACGCGAGCGGCAAGAACCAGCCGTAGGTCTTGACCACGACCCAGTATTCGGAAGGTGTTGGCGAGCCCAGGCTGCCCGGTCCCGATCCGGGAGCATCGGGCGTGATCGGGTAGAAGCCGTTGACGAAGATCGAATGACCCCAGTGGAAGCCGCCGAAATGAACCGTGAAGAAAGCCAGCAGGAACAGGTTCCCGAACAGCGCCGCCGGGAGCCCGGTGGCCATGCCTTCCGATCGCATGTCCCGACCGGCAGTCCCGAAGAGCCCCGAGGCCGGGCCGAACAGGTTCCACAGAATCAGGCTGTAGCCGATCACCAGGCTGGCCAGCCACATCGACCAGATCAGGTCGCCGGTTCGCCAGCCGAGGCTCCAGGCCAGCAGCAAGGCGACCGCGCATCCGATCAGATCCGGGACGATCGTGCGCCAGCCCCGGTCCGGGGCGTGAACCAGCTCGGTCAGGGCCATGGGACGCAGTCGCCGCGCTCGGCTCGTCGAGCTCGATCGGTCAGAAGCCGGTCAACCGTCGATGCGCTCCTGGAACCCGCTGTGACGCTGCATTCTGTGAGCGACACCGCCGTCATCGAGTTCGAATCGGACGGTTTCTCCGGGGCTGCCGTCGCTTCGCACCCGCCGGAACGTGTGGTCCTCGACATGGCGCAGGGTTTCCAGGGCACCGGCCGGGTTATCGCCGCCAAGCGCCAGCATGGTCAGTTCATCTCCTCGAGGGACGATCAGCGTCTGGCCCCAGATGGTGCCGTACACGCCGCCGTAGGCCGCGAGCGAGTCATTCGGCTCGGGGACAGCCGCGTCCGCTTCGAGGGCCTGCTTCACGGCCGGGCCGATCAATTCGAAGGCCTGAGCCGCATAGTGGCCCGGGTTGGAACCGATGGCATTGGTCAGCACGATCACGCCGAGGCGGCTGGCTGGCTCGAGGCGGAACTCGGTGAAGTAGCCCGGACAGCCGCCGCCGTGGCGGGCAAACGTGCGGTTGCCTTCGCGTCGGACGCTGAATCCGAGTCCCCAGGTCATTTCGAAATCCTGATCCACCCAGTGCACGCGCTGCATCTCGCGCAGACTGGCGGCGCGCAGCAGACCATCGTCTTCGCCGTCCAGGGTGCGGAACTGCCAGCTCGCGAACCGGGCCAGATCGTTGACGCTGGATGCGTAGCCGGCGGCCGGGGCGATGCCAAGGGTCTGATAGGCGGCCACGACATCGCGGGTACCGTCGCGTTTGAGCGCGGTGTGCCCGATCGCAAGCCGATCGCCGCGCAGTTGCTGCGGCATGTCGACGGTGGTGTCATCCATGCCGAGGGGATCCAGCAGATGTTCGCGCATGTACTCGGCGTAGGCCTGGCCGCTGACCGCTTCGACGATTTCGCCGACCAGGGTCAGGCCGAGATTCGAGTACTGCCAGTGTCTCGATGCGGGATACAGGGTCTGCTGTTCGCCGAGGCGTTCGCGAATCTGCGCCTGGGTCGGAAAGGGGTGGGTCGGGTCGGTCCAGTAGGGGTAGTCCGATTCGCGCGGCAACCCGGCCGAATGGGTCAGGATCCCGCGCACCGTGATCGGCTCATCGTCCGAGTGGATGTCCTCGATATCGAACCAGCCGAGATAGTCGGCGACCGGCGCGTCCAGGCGGATGCGACCGGCTTCGCGCTGCTGCATCAGGGCCACGCTCGTGAAAAGCTTCGAAATCGAACAGATCGAGTAGAGCGTGTCGGTCGTCGCCTCGCGGCCGGTTTCCGGATTGGCCAGCCCGAAAGCGCCGCTCGCGATCAGCTCCTGATCATGAACGACGCCCCAGGAAATGGCCGGCACCCGCTGGATCTGGGCGTCGTAGCGCATCCACTCGCTCCACAGGGTCACGGCGCTCTGCACGTCGGGGTGCTTGCCGATCGTCTCGCTGTCGTCGGCCACTGCGCTGGCGGTGCCCAGGCCGGCGATCAGAACGGCGACGACCAGTCGTTTACCAGGCTTGTTGAATGTTTTCATATTCGAGCGTCTTCTCCTGAGGGGTTCAGCTTCCCTCGTCCGCTTTCAGGTACAGCGCCAGCCAGTCGTGGACCTCGGACCAGAAGTGGCGCGCTTCCTTGCCGTTCATGATCCAGTGGTTGGCGTCATGGAAGACCAGCAGGCGCGAGGGTACCTGCATCCGCTGCAGATAGGTCCAGGCCGCGATGGTCTGGTTTGGCGGTACGCGATAGTCCAGTTCGCCGATGGTCAGCATGGTCGGGGTCGAGAAGTTCGCGGCGTAGGTCGACGGGCTCTGCTCGGCCCAGACCGTGCTGTCGCCCCAGGGCGGCCCGCCGTTCATGCGTTCGCGATGATAGACCACGTCGCTGGTCGCCCACTGGCCCTCCAGGTCGACGAGGCCGGCATGACCGACCAGGGCATCGAAGCGGTCGGTCGTCGCGAGCAGCCAGTTGACCAGGTGGCCACCATAGCTCGCGCCGGATGCGGCCTGTCGTTCCGGATCGATGAAGGCGAATCGCTTGGTTGCCACGTCTGCCGCCTCGACCAGTTCCTCGCCCGGCGTGGCCAGGGGATCGCCCTCGATGTTGCGCGAAAACTCCGCGCCGTAGCCGACCGAGCCGGTGTAGTCGGTCAGCAGCACCACGTAACCTTCGGAAGCCAGCAGATGGGGGCTCCAGCGCACGTGATCGGCGTCCAGCGAGGAACTGAAGGGACCACCATGGATGAACAACACCAGCGGGTACTGCCGGTTCTCGTCGAATCCCGGCGGCAGCGCCAGCCAGCTGTGAATGCGCCGGCCCTTCGAAGAGGTGAACCAGAACTCGCGAAAAGCCGGGCGGTCCAGCCCCTCGACCCGGTCGGCGTTGAAGCGGGTCAGCGCGACATGGTCGCCGCTGTCGGGCTGCACTCGCATGATTTCGACCGGCACGGCCGAACTTTCCCAATGCGCGACGACAACATCGCCTGCAGTCTGAACGCCGCCGTAGACGCCGCGACTTTCCGGGTCGAGCGCGCGGACTTCGCCGCCGCCGGCCGGCATCGCAAACAGGCGTACCCGGCCGTGGTCGGCGGCACTGAAGTAGATGGTCTCGCCATCGTCGGTCAGATCGAAGTCGCCGACCGAACGATCGAAGTCCGCGGTGATCACCTCGAGCGCTCCCTCGATGCCGCTGCCGTTCCAGCGGCCGCGGGCGATCTCGTCGTGGTTGTAGACCCACTCGTTGATCGGCTCGTAACGGCAGTAGATGAAATTGCCGTCGGCGGAAAACCGGGCGGATGTGCAGTTATGGTCTTCGGCGCTGGTCATCGGCTCGGGCTCGCCGCCCGCGACCGACACGCGATAGAGATGACGATGGACGATCGAGTGGGCGGCTTCGTGGAGGTTTTCGGTGGCCGTTATGACGAGTGCTTCACCGTCCGGCGTCCAGGCGGCGTCCAGGCCACCCTCGTATCCCGGGCCGGAGACCAGGTCGGTGCCGTGGAGCAGGTTTTTCGGCTCGGCGCCGGTCTCGGCGGCCTGAACGAACAGGTGGGTCTGACGTTCATCGCGCCAGTGATCCCAATCGCGGATCGGGAAGGTCTCGTAACGCGATACATTGATGCCGTCTTCTTCTTCCGCCTTCATCCGCTCGGCGTTGGCTTCATCACCCTCGGCATCGGGCCAGACCCGGCTTTCGAACGCGATCATCGCGCCGTCCGGGCTCCACTTCGGGTTGGCGGCACCGGTGGCCAGGTCGGTGATCTGCTGCGCCTCGCCCGGGCCGTCCATGTTCAGCACGAAGATCTGGGCCTTGGCGTCGTCATCGCCGCGCGTCGCCGAGAACGCGATCATGCCGCCGTCGGGTCGCCAGTCGACCCCGGATTCGCCCGAAGGCGTGGAGGTCAGCCTCCGCGGCGCTCCGGAGCCGTCGACGCGGATCAGCCAGAGATCGGAAACCGTGCCGTCGTCTTCGTAGGAAGGTTCGGTCACCGAGACGACCGCGAATCGACCGTCGGGGCTGACCACCGGCGAAGCGAGACGTTGCATGAGCCAGACGTCTTCGTGCGTGACCGGCCTGAGCCCGGTGTCCTGCGCCGCGAGGGACGTGGCCAGCAGGGCGACAGCCACAATGAATACAGGCTTGATCATCGATTTCTCCGCGATTCGAAATTCGTACATCATACCGAGCCTCACGCGGGGGCTGGCGGCCGGCGGTCGAAGCCGAGGGAGCTCAGGATCCCGCGACGGCTCGATTGCCCGCGGGAACGGCGCCGCCGCGCAGGCGGCGAAGCTGGAAGTGCACGCCCAGCGCGATCATCAGATTGCTCAGCGAAAGCACCGCTTCGCTGGCGCCATGGAGCGTGTCGGCGTGGCTCAGGCTCGGCAGATTCCAGACGTTCACGGCGATGTGCTGATTGATCAGGGTGACGACAACGAAGACCAGCAGGAACCAGAATCCGGCGATGCTGAGCCAGGAAAACAGGCGCGGATCGGCCCGGCGAACGAACAGGAGCGCCACCAGAAAGCCCAGGTACATGCTGTTGGTCAAGGGCAGCAGGGCGGCGATGCCTTCGGGCTGGGTGGCGGCCTGCATCGCTCCGCCGGCCAGCACCAGCGGCACCAGCCACCAGACCTTGTCCGCGTGCTTCAGCGGCAGCATCGACAGGATCGCGGCCAGAAGCATGAGGCTGCCGACGAAGGTCAGGCCGCGCGCGGCACCGAGCAGCGCTGGCCACTGGTCGCCACCGGCGTGGAACAGGAGCATGCAGGCGCCGGCCAGCAGGTGGGGAAGCATGCACAGAGCGAAGCGGCGGAGCGGCCAACTGCCGATCGCACGCCCGTAGCGCTCGAACAGGACGATCGCGATCAGCCACTCGCTGACGGTCAGGATGTGGATGATCCAGGTCGGCAGGGACAGCAGCATGGTTGGTCTCGACTCCTGAGGATGCAGCAGGATTGGCGTTGGCTCGGCGAATACATCGACCCCAGTCTACCCTGATCGCACGTCGTTTCCGGATCAGCGTTGGACGTATTGCCGGCGGTGATCCCGGGTGCCGACGTAGTAGAGACCGCCCGGCAGGTCGAAGTGCTCGGGGTCCAGATGCTCGAGCTGGTCCGAGTCCTCGGACTGGCGGATCAGGGCCTCGTATTGCTCGATCGTCAGGCGTCGGCGCGCGCTCAGGTGCTCGGAGGGGTCCAGCGCCGCGCGCCATTGATCCGCCCCATCGACGATCTGGCCGATGCAATAGGTCGCGCCGCAACCACTGCCGTAGGAAAACAGGCTGATCTCGCGTCCGGACAGGGTGTCGGCCGCCTGCCGCAGGAGGTCGATCAGGGACAGGAACAGCGAGCCGGTGTAGATGTTGCCGACATCGGCGTTCAGGCTCAGCCAGGGCGCGACGAGCGCCTGGTAGCTCTCGATCAGGCGACGCCAGGATGCCGTGTGATCGGGGTCGAATGGCGTTCCCACCTCCATTTCGACCTGGCGCTGATGGGCCTTGAAAGCCATTTTCACGAACGGGACGTGGTAGAGGCAGGCCACGAGATGGTCGAGTTGATCCTTGCGCTCGCCGATCGCGTCGATTCGAGCGCCAGCGAGAGCGTCGAGGTAGCACTGGATCGAGTAATGGCCGTCGGCGAGTGCGTACTTCGAGTAGAGCGGGCGCCAGAAATCCATCACCTGCCGCGTGTAATCGCCGATGCGGGTGGCATCGATGCTCAGGAGCCTGGGCGTTTCCGAGACGACCATCGCGACCGCGCCGGCCCCCTGCGTCGGTTCACCCGGGGTCTCGAGGCCGTAGCGGGCGATGTCCGAGGCGATGACCAGGGCCTTGCGCCCGCGCGCGCGGCCCGAGGCGATCCAGTCCATCGAGGCGGTCAGGCCGGCCATTGCGCCGTAGCAGGCGTGCTTGGTTTCGAACGTCCGGCAGCGCTGGTCCAGGCCGAGCAGTTCGTGGGCGTAGACCGCCACGGGCTTGCTGTGGTCGACCCCGGTTTCGGTCCCGACGATCAGGGTTCCTATTTCGGCAGGGTCGATGGCGAAGCGCTCCATTGCCCGGGCCGCGGCTTCCACCGCCATCGTCACGGTGTCCTCGCAGGGCGAGGCGATCGCCATGCGTTGTTGTCCGAGCCCCTTCAGATACTTGGACGGATCGACGCCTCGGGCCGTGGCGAGGTCAGCCATTTCGATGAATCCTGCCGGGCCTGAAAACGCCAGCGCGTCGATTCCGGTGGTGGGCATTTCGGATCCCCTGCTTCGTTCGGGCGGGAAAATAGCACACCTGAAGCCGGCCGCGCTGCCCGGTTGCTTCTGGACCGTGGCCTCCGGTCGACTGGATTGATGAGCCGATTCCCGTTGCGCCCGCGCGTACCTGGGCAAGACCATCGAAACCCAACCGGAGAAACCGACAATGACCACTTTCATGCGCACCGTCACCGTTCTGGCTCTGCTGACCTCGCCCCTGGCGATTGCCCAGCAACCGCATTCCTCCAGCCCGTCGCACTGGCAACAAGCGCCCCAGCAAGGCCAGTGGCAACAGGCACCGCAGCAACATCCCCGACAGGGCCAGTGGCAGCAGCCTCCGCAGCAGCCGCCCCGGCAAGCGCCGCCGCCGGGACACTGGCAGCAGCCCTCGCCGCAGCAGCCGCCCCACGGCCAGTGGCAACAGCAGCCGGGTCCGGGCGGTGGGCCGGCGCAGCAGGGCAATCCCCTGCAGCAGCTCATGAGCATGGAGCGTCAGGACATGGGTGTGCCGCCGCAGTCAAGCCTGAAGGACGGCAACATGGGTGGCCCGACGCCGGCGAGCATCCCGGGTGGACGGGTGATCACGACGCCCGAGGTCCTGCAGGCGCTCAACAATCCGCAGGCCGGCGTGATCGTCCTGGATGTGCTGGGCGCGCAGCAGCGGCTGCCCAATGCCGTCAACGCCCTTGACGCCTCTGCCGGTGGATCATTCGATGATCGGACCCAGTCGCAGTTCGAGAACCAGCTGCGCCAGCTGACCAACGGTCGCAAGGACGTGCCGATGATCCTGTACTGCTCGAGCGTCAACTGCTGGATGAGCTACAACGCCGCGCTGCGCGCCATCCACGCCGGTTACACCAGCGTGTACTGGTACCGTGGTGGCCTTGAAGCCTGGAATACCATGGCCCAGATGAGCATGCAGTACGGCAACGCCCAGCCGCAGAGGTCAGGCTGGTAGTCTTAGCTCTATTCCGAAGAGCGCCGAGCAGGATGCTCTGACTATCGGATTGGCCGCAAAAAGTACCGGCATGGGGGCTTTCGGGCCCCCTTGGTTTTTGCATGCGCCGTAACCGCCTTTGACCGGCTTGCCCCTCCCGTAATGTCTGGTTATCCCGCTGGGTCACAAGGTGTTCTTGAGGCACTTCCGGCGCTGGACATCGACAAACAGCAGGCTTATACTCCCCCGATTGTATGTTTCCGAGCAGCCTCAGCATTCTGAGGGCACTCTGCCGGTCTCGAGTCGGGATAACGAAAGTTGAAATCGTCGGATGAGGAGAGGTTAGATGAAACGCTCAGTTTTCGTGTCGGGTTCGGCGGGGTTGCTAGCTTTAGCGCTCAGTGCCGCTTCCATAGGAATTGCGTTTGCGCAGGACCGAGTTGGAGGCAGCAAGCAGGCCCGAGGAGGTGGCGGACTGGTTGTCAACAGCCTTGATACCGGATTGACGGCTACTGATCTCGCCGACGCGATCGCCGGAGAAGGCGTGACGGTTTCCAATGTGTCCTACACGGGGTCACAGATTTCTGCGGGTACTTTCAGCAACGGCGGCGGCATTGTTGGCCTGGAGTCGGGTGTGGTGCTGGGCAGTGGTGACGTCAATGACGCGATTGGCCCCAACTCGGTAGATAATGTGACCACCGAGCTCGGAACGCCCGGGGACGCCGACCTTGACGCTGCCAGCGGATTCAACACTCTGGATGCCACGGTACTCGAATTCGATATCGTTCCGTCAGCGGACACGGTGTTCATCCAGTATGTCTTCGGCTCAGATGAGTACAATGAGTTCGTCGGCAGTACATTCAACGACGTGTTCGCGTTCTTCATCAACGGCACGAACTGCGCCACGGTCGGTGGCGAGCCGGTCTCGATCAATACCATCAACAACGGCGATCCTTTCGGTTCCGGCGGCCCGAACTCCGAGTTCTATCGGAACAATGATCTGAGCGACGGCGGCGGATCGATCAATACCGAAATGGACGGCCTGACCACGGTCCTGACTTGTCAGGCAGCGGTCAATGAGGGTGTGGCCAACACCGTGAAGCTGGCGATCGCTGATGCGTCCGACAGGATCCTGGACTCCAACGTGTTCATTCAGGCCAACGGTGTCACCACGGTGCAGCCGCCCCCGCCCCCGGGCGCTTTCCAGCCGGTGGCGGTTCCGCTGCTGGACCGCTTCGGCATGGCCATTCTGCTGATGCTCATGGCAGCCTTCGGTGTCTTCGCGGTTCTGAAGCGCTCAATCTGATCCACGTCTGACGCGATTCGCTGAACGCAGCGATCGCGCTCGATAGCCAAGGGGCCGGCCAGCCTGACTGAGCCGGCCCTTTTTTATTGCTGTCGAGTAAGAAGTATCTGGATGATTCGCTCAGCTCGCTGAGAAAAACTCCGCCCACCGGCTATCGCGAAAGTGCTTTCTCAGGGATTCGTAGTTGCTGATCAGCTCGGACGCGGGTCGGCGCCGTTGGCGTCTCGTATGGGCCCGGGCCGGGGCTGAGGGGAGTTCCAGCAGGCGGCAGATTCGATCGAATTCCTGCTGACGCCGCTCGACCAGCGCTTCGTAGTCGATCTCGATCATCGGGTGGCTACCGAAGCGTCTGCCGAATTCCTGCTGCTGGTCTTCGATCAGTCGGAATTGCGACTCGAGCCATCCCGGCTCGATCTCCACGGACTGGATCGCGCTGTCCTCGCGATGGCGCTGATCGGTGCGCTCGACCCAGTGATCGCTCCGCTCAGCCAGAGTCTGGGACAAAAGCACATGGAGTAGATTGCGGCGGCGCAGGTGCACGATGGCGAGCGCCTGATCAGTGACCAGCCGCTGCCATAGCGCGGGTGCCTCGACGTTATGCGGGTGGTCGTAGAACATCTTGAAGCCGACCGCGCGGACCCACCAGGCGCGCCGGCCGGCGAGATGATCGAGGAAGCGTTCGCTGTGACCTTCACGATAGTGCCGCAGTTTTTCGCCGTAGATCAGCGTATTCGGATGGCCTTCGAACAGGGACAGCAGAAAGTTCGATCCGCTCCGCGCCCGGCACAGCACCATGAACGGCTTCGGGGCCGGTCGGCCGAACGACAGCAGGGCGGTCTTCGCCAGGCCGCGACGCAGCCGCAGGCCGCGGTAGCGCAGGCGTTCGAAACGGTCAATGATGCGATGCGGGTCCAGGGCGATGGCGACAATCTGCTTTTCGATAAGCAACGTTTCAATAATATCAACCCGGCAACCATTTAGATCGCATTCAGCCGCAGAGCCCGGCTGTTCGAAGAGTAACCGGCCATCGGGTTTCGCTCACGCGCTTCACGTTCTTTCGGCACCGCCGCCTTCGGCCATTTTGGGGAAGCCGTGCTTCCTGAGGAAGCGGGCGCTGAAAAAGATCGGACTCATCGGTGGTGTGATGGCTGAGGAACTGACGTCGCCGGGGGTGCCGTTGGCCGCCCATGCCGGGCAAGGCGGGTATACTTCAGGATATGCGTAAATGCCTGGCTCTGCTGGCCGGATTGCTGCCATTCGCGCCGACTGTTCAATCTGCGGACTGCGCCGTGGCGCTTGACCGGGCGGATGAAATCGCGCTTCGCCGGGATCGCGATCCGGAAGGTGGGGTCGAACAGGGTCTGATCGAGTTGCATGGCCTCGAGCTGAGCCGCTCCGAGTGCCCCGTCGCTCAGGCCATGGTTCACCGGGCCGTTGCCGTCAACCTGCATATCCTCGGGCGCATACCGGAGGCGCTGGAGCATATCCGCAGCGCCGAGGAACTGCTGCGGGCTGATAGCTCCGGGCCGCTCGATGCGATCGCAAGGGTCTATCTGACAGCTGGGGTGCTTTATTGGGACACCGAAGCACACGATGAAGCCATCGTTTACTACCTCAAGGCACTCGAGGCCAGCAGAAGCGCTGGAGACCTGACCGGAGTAGGACGCGCGGCTGGAAATATCGGCAATCTTTACAGCACCTTGGGCGATTATGATCGGGCCCTTGATTACCATCGACAGGCGCTCAGCGCGTTTGAAGAAGCCGGCGGGATGACCGGCGTGGCCGGCTCCCTGGTCAATCTTGCGGCGCTTTCGGGACGTCTGGCCAAGCGTGCGACGACGAGTGACGAGCCGGATCGGACCCAAGCCGCCTATGGAAACATGCTCGAGTATGCGCTCGGTGCGCTCGACCGCTTCCAGACCCTCGAGAACCCACGCGGCATCGCCTACGCTTCGGCCAACGTGGCGGAGGCGCTGGAAGGCACCGGGCGCGCCGAAGCAGCGCTTGAATATCATCAAAGGGCGCTCGCGATCCAGCAGGAACTTGGCGATCAGTCCGGCCAGGTGCAGACTCTGATCGCCATGGCACGCTCACGCCTGGCGCTCGGTGACCATGATCAAGCAGCGGCTCTGCTTGATCAGGCTGAACAGGCGCGAGCCCCTGAAAAGGCTGGCGTCGCGATCGAGATCCGCGCGCTACAGGTCGCGGTCGCCGAGGCGCGCCAGGATTACCTGACGGCGCTGGAGCACCAGAAGGAGGTGTCCAGGCTACGCCTCGAGATCAGTTCGAACCAGATGGCTTCCCGAGTCGAAGAATTGCGCCTGACGATGGAGAGCGAACAGCGTGAACAGGAGATCGAGTTGCTCAGAGCACAAGCCCAGGTTGCTGACTTGACCCTGAAGCGTCAGCAGGCTCTGCTGGTCAGCGCCGTGCTGATTGGGCTTCTCCTGCTTGGAATGCTCGCGATGCTGTACTTTCGCTATCGCCTTCGCGTGAGGACGTCGCGGCAGCTGGATATCGCTTCGCGAACCGATCCGCTGACCGGACTTTCGAATCGACGCGACATGATGGAACGTCTGGCTGAGGCCCGCAGAAAGGCTCGCCGATCCGGTACAGAGCATGGGCTGATACTGGCCGATATCGATGATTTCAAGCACGTCAATGACGACTTCGGGCACTCGGTGGGTGACGAAGTGCTGGTCAGCATCGCCCGCTTGATGGCCAGCTCGATCAAGGGCCAGGATGTTGTCTGTCGCTGGGGTGGTGAAGAGTTTCTTGTCCTGTTGCCGAATACCGACCTTGCCGGTGCCTCGGCAGTCGCGGAGAATCTGCGACGGGCGATCTCGAATCAGCCGATCGAAACCAGCAGCCGATCCTTCGCCATCAGCATCAGCCTCGGAGTGGCCGTCCTCGACGGAGCAACGCCGGTGGACGAAGCCGTCGGCTGCGCCGACCGGGCAATGTACCGGGCCAAGCAGGCGGGGAAGAACCGCTCCGAAACCAGTGCTGATTGACCGGCTTCAGCGCACCCTGAGCAGGGGCATCTTGTTCCAGGCCAGCTTCAGCGGGCGCCTGAGATCCCACCAGCGGCCGCGTCGATTGTCCGTATTGAGCTGATCGACCAGACGCAGGACCGGCGCCTGCTCCTGGTGACGCTGCTCCAGCATCTGCCAGGCCTGCCAGAAGCTTTCGTCGGCGAGGTCGATTTCGTCACGGGCGAGGCGGGAGAGCAGGCCCGCAGCGTCCCGGACGACCGGATGGAGGCTGGTGTCGGCTTCGAGATCGGCATCGCTGAAGCGTGTATGCCGCCAGTCCGAGCGCAGAAAGGATGCCGCGAAATCGTCGATCGATCGCTCGAGCTGATCATCGGCCGGCAGCTCCAGACCGGAAACGATGCGGCCGAGTTCGCGCCGGGGGTCGTCGAGCAGACGGTCGTAATCGACCACGACGACTCGCTGAGCCCGGAGTCGACTCACCGTCGGCACGACGTGCGCCAGCCACTCCAGATTGTTGTGCTCGGGGCGCCCGCGCGCCCGATCCAGCCGCGCACGCGATCGGGCCACGCTCAGCGGGTTTCGGTACGCGAACACGAACGCAGGGTCGACATTCATCGTTTCGAACAGTTCGAACCAGACCGGTAGCAGGCGACCCGTTCCGGCATATTTGAACGCCCAGATCGGGGCCTCGCCGAAATAGCGTTCGACCGCCTCGCGCAGCCGGGCCTTCAGCGCTTCGGTTCGCGGGTTGTCGAAGGCGGAGTCATCGATAAGGCGGACGCTGTCGGCGCGAAGCCCGACCGAATTCCGGATCCGCTTGCTCAATTTGAGCAGGTGGACCTCTTCCTGGTTGCCGCGCGGATTCTTGCGCACCGGCCGTCGGAAATGCCGGCCGAGGTAGACTCCGAGTGCGTCCAGCGCCCGGGTCAGCGTGCTGGTGCCGCTGCGCCCCGGGCCGAGCACCAGAATGCTCTTCTGACGCCGGGTGCTGTCTGACTGCGCTGTATCGTCGTCGCTGGTCAAGGTAGACGTCCTGGGAAGAGCCGCCTGGGAAGCAGTGCGGCAATCTACACCACTTGGCTGGCGCGGTAAACCGAAGATCGCGAGCGGAGTCGCTGGCTCCTGATCGTGATGCAGGCTATCCCCCGCTTTCGGAACTCGCTCCGATCTTCACGTCGTTGATGGATTGAAGGTACCATCCATGAGGGGAATTCCAGATGGACAAGCGACCATCGTGAGAGCGATTGCACATTGATTCGAGGGGACGCGACAATGGGCGGGGGCGGGCGACGATGAACGCCGTGTTTGACCGGATTCTCGGGTCCGCCGCGTTAATGTGCTGCCTGCTGACGGGGTCGGCCGCGGCGCTCGGTCCGGAGCGTGCCCTCGATCAGTACATCATCGACCAATGGTCACTGGATCAGGGCCTGCCGCAGGCCACCGTTACCGATATCGTCCAGTCGCCGGACGGCTACCTCTATCTCTCGACCTTCGGTGGCGTCGTGCGCTTCGACGGCGTCGCGATGCTCGTGCTGCGCCCGGCCGCGGGGTGTGGCAGTCGGTTCACCAATCTGGCAGTGGAGCCATCAGGAACCGTCTGGGCCGCCGGCGGCCGGACGGGCCTGTGCCAGGTCGATGGTGAATCACTGGTCAAGCCGCCGTTCGCGGCCCTGGCCGAAATCGATCAGGTCAGTGAATTGCTGGTTGACGGCAACGGTGATCTCTGGCTCGGCGGGTTGAATCGGCTTGCGCGGTTCGATGGTCAGCGCCTGACGCCTGTCGACATCGACATGGAGGGTTCCGGCAATCGGGTCTTCGCGCTGGCCGTGGGGCCGGCCGGATCGATCTGGGTCGGCACCGGTTCGGGTCTGTGCGTGGTCGAGGGCCTTGAGTGTGTCGAGCACTCCCTTGGCGATAAATATTCCGACTATCAGGTCACTGCGCTGCAGACGGCATCGGATGGCCGGACCTGGATAGGGATGGAGCGGCGTCTTCTGGTCCTGGGCACGGACGGCCCGGAGGAGATCGACATGCCGCCGGAGGCGGGTGCCATTCGCGCGTTGCTCGACGATGGCGAAGGGAATGTATGGATCGCCGGTCAGGCGGGGGGACTGTATCGCTACAACAACCGGCTGGAGTCTGCGGTGCCGATGAGTCCACTCGGTGCCAGCGGTGCGGGCGCTCTGCTGATCGACCGCGAGCGCAACCTCTGGGTCGGCTACACCGCGACCGGAATCAAGAAGCTCTCCGAGGGCCGGGCCTGGAGCGTTCGGTTGCCTGACGTTCCGGGCAGTCAGACCTTTACCGCCATGGCACTGGATTCGGAGGGTGTTTTCTGGGCCGCGCTGCCTTGCCACGGCATGGTGCGCAAGGACGCGGCGGGATCCGAGTTGATCGGTGCGGAGCAGGGCCTGGACAACACCTGCGTCTGGTCCTTGCTGCCGGATCATCAGGGAGGCGTCTGGATCGGCACCTACGGCGGCGGCCTGGCCTATCTGGATGCATCGGGAACGATCCAGCGAATGGAGGGCCTTCAGACGCGCGAGAACATCATTCGGGCCCTGTTTCATGACGGTCCGGACGTTCTGTTCGTGGGTACGGACTCGGGGGTGTATCGCCATGTCCGAGGCAGCGAGAACTTCAGCCGCGTGCCCGGGACCGGGGCTCTGACCATCAACTACATCAGTCGCAGTTCGCAGGGCGAGCTGTGGCTCGGGACCCAGAGCGGCATCGTCCGACTTGGCCCGGATGGTGCGTCGCGGCTCGGGATCGAGGACGGCCTGGCGAGTGAACAGGTTCGCGTACTTCATCATGACCCGACGGGCGTGATCTGGGCCGGCACCTACGGCGGCGGCCTGCATCGCATCGAGGGGGAGCGCATCACCGTCATCGATCAAGGTGACGGTCTTCCGGACAATATCGTATCGACGCTTTTCGAAGACGAACTGGGGCGGTTCTGGATGAGCGGGAATCGCGGTGTGGCCCGGGTCGAGCGAGGGCAGCTGGAGGCCTTCGCGCGAGGTGAGACCGAGCACATCGAGGCCACGCTATTCGATCGCTCCGACGGCATGCCGATCAGCGAGACCAACGGCGGAATGCAGCCGGCCGGTGTGATGCGTGACGACGGAAGACTGTGGCTACCGACCATCAACGGCATTGCGGTTTTCGACACCCGGCGCGACGTGATCAATCCGCTGCCCCCGCCCGTCCTGATCGAGCGCGTCCGGGTCGACGACGCAGTGATCGACCATCGCGCAGGCATCGAGCTGGACGCCGGCACCCGTCGCCTGTCCATCGACTACACGGCCCTGTCGTTCCGGGCGCCGGGCAAGGTGCGCTTTCGTCACCGTCTCGAGGGTTTCGACGATCGCTGGGTCGAAGCCGGCGCGCGGCGCGAGGCCTACTTCGCGGCCCTGCCGCCCGGCGAATACCGGTTCTCGGTCATTGCCGCCAACGATGACGGGATCTGGAACACGGCCGGTGACAGTATCGACATCATCGTCCGCCCGGGCCTCCTGCAGTCGCCCTGGTTCTATGCGGCCCTCCTGGGGCTGGCGGTATTGATCGGCGTCTACAGCGCGCGCCTGCGGACCAAGCTGCTGCAGCGAAGACAGCGCGAACTGGAGCGCGAAGTGGGTCGGCGAACGGCCGAGCTGGCCAAGCTCTCCGACCTGACCCAGCACATCAATCGGGCGGTCAAGCTGGAGCAGGTGCTGGACCATACTTACGAAAGTCTGCACGAAGTGGTTCCCTACGACCGCATGATCCTCGCCCTGGTCGACGACGAGCGATCGGCGATCACATCGCTCTGGTCGCGGCACGGTTCGGAGAACGACGGGCTCAGCCGTTCCTACTCGGCCAGTTTCGGGCCCGGTGCTCTGTCGCGCCTGCTTGCCAGCGGTCAGCCGCGCATCATCGGGGACCTCGCTCGCTATCTCGATGATCATTCATCGGCCCGGTCGACACGTCGCGTCATGAGCGAAGGCATCCAGTCGAGCATCATCTGCCCGCTGAGCGTCAGCGGGCGCTCCGTCGGTTTCCTGCTGCTGGCCAGCGAGCAGCGCGGAGCCTACGACGATCTGCACGTCGATTTTCTCAAACAGCTTGGCAGCCAGCTGGCCCTCGCGGTCAGCAAATCAAGGCTTTACGGCGAACTGCTTGAAGCCAAGAGTGATCTGGAGGCGAGCAACCAGAGACTCTCGAGCCTCGCAGCGCGCGACGAGCTGACCGAGGTGCCGAACCGCAGAACCTTCTTCGAACGTCTGGAGGAGGTCTGGGAGCAGTCGGCCGACCAGGGCCGGGTGCTGTCGATCCTCATGATCGACGTGGACCATTTCAAGGCCTTCAACGATGCATTGGGCCACCAGGCCGGGGACGACTGCCTGCGGCGTATCGCCAGGGTTCTGCAGCGCGAGGTCGATGGTCCATACGCGATGCTGGCCCGGGTCGGCGGCGAAGAGTTTTCCGTGATGCTCCCCGGCGTCGACGAAGAAGGGGCGCTGGCCGAGAGTCGGCGCCTGTGCCGGGCCGTGCTGTCGCTCGGAATTCCCCACCCGCGCGCCGCCAGCCTGGATCGGGTCACGATCAGCGTCGGATGCGCCAGCCAGCGGCCCGAGCGCGGTCGGCGCCCCGATGAACTCATCGACAAGGCAGACCGCGCGCTCTACCGGGCCAAGCAGGAAGGTCGCAACTGCGTGCGCGCCGCCGAGGCGGTCTGCAGCCCGGGTTGATCATTCCGGGGCCGCCTCCGCTTTCCCGGCCGAGACAGTGCGCGGCCAACCTATTGCCGGGTTGCGTAGTCGTCAAAACTCCGCAGGAAGGCTAGGTGTCGGGAGTACAGCGTATCCTGGTGCTCCATGAGGTCCTGCCGGAGCGCATGCCAGGTGCGTGCGTCCTCCTCGCGATCGAAATGAAGGGCCTGACCGGTCGCTTGCCAGCCTGGCCGGCCTTGGTCGAGGAATTCAACAACGGACCGAGCCAGATCCAGGGTCTGAAGGTGGGGCTCGGCCCAGTCATCAAAGCCGCGATTGAAGTCACCGGCGAACGGGGTGACGAGCTGGTCCAGGGTGGCCGGATCGAGCCGGGTTTCCCGCTCCACTCGGCGGTACTCGGCGGCCAGCTCGGCATGAACGGCTCGGGCGTTGTCCAGCCAGTCGGCGACGGCATTGCCGAACCGATCGAGCTTTTCCCGGGCGGCATCGAGCCGCGGGTTGGCGGCGATGGCATCCGGCTGTAATGCCCTTGCCAGGCGCTCCCCACTTTGCTGCACTTGCATCATTTCGGGCGTCGGCGCATGGCTGGCCAGGACCTGCCGGTGAAACTCCGCGACCTGGCTCATGTCCGCATCGAAAGATGGAAACGGTGCAACCAGCGTTGGCTCGATGTCCGCCCAGCTTCCGCGGCCCCGAGCGAACTCCGCCAGAAGAGCGTAGCGGGCGCCGACTTCGCTGATCAGGCGGAGGGATTCGTTGTCGAGGGGCAGATTCGCCGTCGCGCAGCGCTCGCCTTGGTCGGGCGGAAGTTCGAAGAGGATGGTCTGGACTGCCGCGCGTTTCGTGGCCTGCCCCTCGCGGCAGGCGGGGCTGAATCGCCAGCGCTCGATGGTGTCGACCGCGGCTCGATCGAACACGAACGCCGGTTCGCTTCCGATGATCTCGACGTCGCGGGTTCGGCCTCGCGAATCGACCGTGAATTCAAGTCTTACTTCACCGCCAAGACAGAACATGATCGCCGAGTGCGGGTAATACGGCTCAGGCCGCGAGATCGGACGGATGTCGCGATCACCATTATCGCAGGCCGGACCCGTATTACGCGGGCCGTCGTCGGCTGGCGCGGCCAACACCGCCAGCGCAAGAGACAATCCTGCCAATGTGCCCATATCGAGTCTCCAGCAACACGAAGGATTACTGACCCTATCACCATCGCGAGGTCAAGGTTCGATGTAGCGCGCTATCATGGCGCCATGAGCCGTCTACAGCGAAGCACATCTTGAGCCGGCCGTGCCGCGCAGGCGGGCCGTTGTCGTTGGGCGCGGCGGTCGCCCTGATTGCTTCGGTCTTCATGAGTGGTCCGATTCTGGCCCTGGACGCGACGGAGCGGCTGATCGATCTGGGCAACAAGCCGGCCGAGTCGCGCCAGCGCAATTACGGGTTCAATATCTGGGACCTGCAGCCGTTCAACGGCAAGCTCTATATCGGCATGGGCAGCACGGCGGAGAACTCGGGCCCGATTCCGGTCTGGGCCTTCGATCATGCAGCCGGACAGTGGGGCGAGCAGCCGGAAATCATCCTGCAGCAGGAAGCCATCGAGCTGTTCCGGGTCATCGATGGGCGCCTTTACATCCCGGCCGCCGATCCCAGGGGAGCGATCAGCGACAAGAGCAAATTCTATTGGCGTGATTCGAGCGGAACCTGGGCACATGTCTACAGCACGCGCGCCTACAACACGGCCCATATCCGCGATCTCACGATCGAGGACGGGCTGGTGCTCGGCGTCGGTAACGGGCGCCAGCCGCACCGCCTCATCCGCCCGCATACCGGCGCGGTGGCAGTTCCCCTCAGGGGCGTTCTGGCCTTTGGCGGAGGCGAGCATGAAGTGCCGTTTTTCAGGTCGGTGCTCGGCCTGGAGCCGCCGACCGAAACGGGGGGCGGCGTGGACGCCGGCACCTCGCAGAGAAACCGGATCGCCAACTGGTTCTTCTCGGTATTCCGGCTGCACGACGGTCTGTACGCCAGTACCCGCTGGCTGAGTTGGGCACCGGACCACCCGGAGCCGCATGGCCTCTACGCGCCAAGGCTCGAGTATCCGCCCGGCGTGCCGCCGTTTCCTGCTGTCGTCCGATGGGATCCGGCCCTGCAGCAGTGGATCGCGCCGCCACCAGAGTCCCTCGACCGACTGGTTCCGGCCAGCCCCGAGCGCGACATCCAGTTGACGCTGCGGCCCTGGAAGCCGGTACTGTTCGGCGATTTCTGGTTCGCGCCGCTGCGCAGCTACGGACTGGTCGGGCGCGACTACCGGGCAGCCTACAACCAGTCGGTCGACTTCGTGGTCAAGCCGCCCGATGGTCCGGGGATCCGGCTCGTCCTTCCAGACGCCGATGCGCTTGGCGAAGCGGTGCTGGTCGACCGGGGACGGCTTTTCCTGCTGGCCAACGCGCTGCAGCCCGACGGTCGCAACAGAACCACCATTTACGAGCTCGATCCGGAAGACGCTGGTCTTGATCGCCTGGACCCCCGGACCGGCCTGGATCGGTCGGTCTGGCGGGACGTCCTGCATTTCTACTCATCCAACGTGACGCGCAGTTTTGCCCGAATGGGCGACACCTGGTACTTCGGCCTCGGTGTGGCGCGCGGCCGGCCGACCGGGCGGGCAGGGACCCTGCTGCGTTACGATCCGCCCGGGTGATTCATCGAAGGGCGCTGGCAGACTTTGCTGGCGCGGTTCGTAGTGGTACTCTGACTTGTCTTTTGTACCCACTCAGGAGTTAGGTATGTCCAGAAAGGTCTTGCTGTCGTTCGCGATCGTCATGCTCTGCCTGGTCGGCTGCGCGTCGACCCCGATGCTGGAGAGCCCGCGTCAGGCCAACGTCCCGTCCGGAGTGTCCATGGCGCAGGTCGAACAGGCCATTCTCGATGCGATGCGCGCGCGCGGGTGGTCGGTTCATGATCGCAGCCGCGGCCACATCATCGCCGATCTCAACGTGCGCGCCCACTTCGCCCGCGTCGACATCCGCTACAGCGCCGATTCGGTGCGGCTGGAATACGTCGATTCCGACAACCTCGATTACGAAGTCGTCGACGGCCAGCAACGCATCCACGGCAACTTCAACAGCTGGATGACCAACCTGATCCGGGATATCGAGCGCAATCTGAGCTTCGTCGGTTAACAGGTTGATCAAGGCTGTTTCCGCCCGCGGTGCCTGCGCGGACGGACAGGACTGATTCGATGGGAGATCGGGTCGGGTGAATCGAAGTCTGAGCCGAGTTTCCGTTGCGCTTTGCTTGCTGCTCGCTGCAACGGCCGACGCCGGCGACGAGATCGTGTTTCAGGACCGGTTCGAGTTTTCGCAGCCGGGCCCCGTGCCGATTTCCGATGCCCGGATCTTCTTCTGGGGCAATTCGGCGGTCAACCACGATCCGTTCGGCCCTGAGGACTCCGATGTCGGCGAGCCGATGCTGGCCATGGTCGCCGCTGCGGGGCTGACCGGCTGCGCGGACGGTGACTATACGCCGTTGCTGACGCCTTCGATGCTGGCCGAGGATGCCTACCCCCCGCCGAATGAGCTGAATATTCCGAACATGACGCTGGGCCCGAGCTGCGCGGACGAGGACTTCGCGAGCTCGGACTACACCGTCGGGGTGCTCCAGGACAACAACATCAACTGGCAGACCGAACCGGCGGCCTGGGGAGATGTCGCCGGTGCGGTGTTCCGGGTCAACGAGGCGAGGGCCGTCGAGCCCGGTCTGGCGCGCTGGTATCTGTATTCCTATCAGGCCGGAGCGGAAGGGGCGGCGGAAGAGTTCGGATCGAGAGAGGACTATCTGGCTGATCAGGCCGGGTTCAATGTCGCCAATCAGACGCTTCAGGACAACATCAACGCGGCCGATCCATCGATCGAACTGCTGTATCTGCCGATCGGCGAGGTGTGGCTGGATCTGCTGGCCCCGGGCGGCCTGCTCGAGGACGTACCGCTGCCCGATCTGTTCTTCGACCCGGCGCCGCACCAGAATCTCTCGGCCGCCGAGATCATGGGAGCGGTCGCGTTCTCGACGATCTATCGCCAGCCGGTGCCGCCGTCGTATGCGCCGGACGACGGGCTCGATTCACGGGTCGTGGCGCGCTGGGAGGCCATCACCGCGAGGATCTGGGCGCTGTTGACCGCCGAGCCGCTGCGCGCGCGAGTTTTCGGCGGCGAAGCGTCCGGCCCGGCCGGCAATGAATTCTGGGTGGCGCCGGATGGCAGCGACAGCAACCCCGGGACAGAGGCCGAGCCCTGGGGCACTCTCGGTTTCGCCATCGACCAGCTTGCCCCCGGCGACACGCTCAACATCGACGGTGGCCTCTGGGCCACGTCCATCGCGCTCGATACGGGCGGTGCGCCGGACGCTCCGATTCGGGTGGTCGGCCGCAACGGCGCGACCATAGTGAACGACCCTTCGGCCGATGCCGCGATCCGGATTTCGGCCAGTCACGTCGAAGTGCACGGACTGAACATCACCGGCTCCCGTACCGGCATCCTGATCGGGGACGGACTGTATCCCCTGAACGACGTGTGCGCGGATCCGGATGGCTTCAATCTCGGCGTGCCGCCCGGAGAGGAAGAGTTCTTCATCCAGAACTGCAAGGACCGCGCGAGCCAGAGCGACGTTTATCCTCTCAATCACGCCGTTACCGACATCCTGATCGATGGATCGACCGGTAGCGGACGCGCGGTCATCACCATTACCGATGCCCGGGACCCGGAAACCGGCGCGGTCGATTTCATCAACGGCATCGAGATCACCGACGAGGCCGAGCGGGTCGTGATTCGTGGCTATGAAATCACCGGTGCTCGCTATGGCATCTTTGCCGACGGTATCGAGCAGGTCCGACGCATCGACCATCTGACCATCGAGGATGTCTACGTGCACGGAACCTTCAACTACGGCATCCGCATGCCGGCCCGGCGGGGTTACCTGTCGACGCCCGACCCCGATGGCGATTGGGTCAATGAAGAGCAGCAGCGGATATCCATCGAGCCGGTGGCGCTTCGAACGCAGAGTTTCACCGATCTCCTGATGCGTGATCTGCTGCTGGTCGAGAACGGATTCACCGCCGATCCGGCCAGCTGCAACGAAGCCCAGCCGGACGGCGAGGCTTACGGCAACATGCTGCTGCAGGGTTGGGTCGATGGCGTGATCGAGCGCTCGATTTTCCGCAATGGACCTTACTGGGGTATCGATTGTCTGATCTGCGACAACATCACGTATCGCAACAACGTGTTCTCGATGTCCGAGGCCGTGCTCGGTCTGCCACGCTGCTTCCCGGAAGCTTCAGATCCGTGGCCGATCGTGGGGCTCGAAGTCAACGGTGGAACCGGCAACCGTGTGGTCAACAACAGTTTCTACGGGTACCAGTCAGCCGTCTTCCTGTCGATGTTTCCCGAAGACTTCGCCGAAGACGAGATCTCGGTCGAAGTCCGCAACAACATCCTCTGGGTTGCCGACAAGCCGGGTGACGGTGTCGACGCCGACGCCGTCGAAGTCTTCCCGCCCAACGATATCCTGGCTTCGTCGGCCGTTGAATCCTTCGGTAATCCCTACGCGCCGCTCGGTGGCTACCAGGTCGATCGCAGCGTCGAGTACAACCTTGCGAATATCGAGTTCCCGCTGCCGGGCTATCCGTCCGATATGGATGGCCCCGGGAATTTGGTCGATGCCGACGCCGATATCGACTTCGTCGACGGAGACGGCGGCGACCTTCGTCTGATTGCCCCGTCGTCAGCGGCGGTCGATCAGGGGCAGGTCCTTGCCGACGTGGTCGATGATTTCGACGGCAATTCGAGACCGGCAGGTATTACCCACGATCTCGGCGCGTTCGAGGGAACCCGGCCGCCGCCCTGACAGCGCTCGACTCGTTGACCCGGAAACCGACCGTCACCAGGAAATGAACTCCGGCGTTCACCTTGCGACATCACGAAAGGCGCCTGCCCTCCGGACGCCTCGCGCGAAACAGGGCTCAGCCCTGGGCCGCCTCGACCAGGGTCAGCCGAAAGGTGACCGGAACGGCCGGGCTGATCGACGATAACCCGGCCACTTCGCGCAGTTTTTCGACCCCCTCGCTCAAGCCCAGCATGTCGGCGTTCAGCGTCAGGGGTTGGGCGCTCGTGACCAGCAGCCGGTCCGAAGCCAGGCGAGCGACGACGGCTCGAATCGTCAGGTTGGTCTTCTTGCCGTGGAGATCGAGTTCGGCTTCGGAAACGACCTCGGTCTGCTCGCCGACCTCGAGTGCCCGCACCGCGTCAAGGTCGATCTGCGACGACAGCGAAGCGGTCGGGAAGGTCCCGGTCTCGAACAGCATCTCGCGCATGCGCTCGTTGCGGATCTCGATCAGCGTCTCGACGCTCGCCAGGTCGATCTCGACGCGAAAAGACCCGTCATCCTCGAGCGCGCCGGCCAACTGCCCGAAGTGGTGAACCTCGGCGACGCTGCCGGCCTTGACGGACACGAAAGACAGGCGGGAATGATCGTTGTCGACGGTCCAGCTGGCCATTGCCGCGGGAACCGCGCTCAGTATCAGGGCAAGAACGACTGAAGGGCTGAGAAGACGAGACCGCATGTTGACTCCGGATCGGATGGGATAACATCGCGAATGATAGCGACAAGCCGGTCGCTCGGCGTGAAACTGCCCGCAATCGATGCCTGATCGGCGACCAGGCCAGGTTCGCTGAAATTTCCGCTCTGACCCCTCCAGGCCAAGGCTAAAGACCCTCCGCTATGGTGACGGCGTTCTGGGCTTGGCTGCAAGGGTCAGGATGCCGGACACCACCGAGCTGACCGCGCCGGGCCGGAAAACTTGCTAGACTAGCGTTATGTAATCCCGATAGTTAGCGTTAATCATGGCGGTTCAGGAACCAGAAACGGACTATCTTCAGCTGCATGGCCTGGATGCCCGGGCCCCTGCCGACCTGAATGCTTCGCTTGTGCGAGCCATCGAGGAAATTCGCGCTGCTTTGCCGGCTCGCGGCGAGGAAGAGCTGACCCGGGCCGAACGGTCGCTATTCGATGAGCTGGGCGTGCCCATCGACGGAGTAGCCGAGGGCGATGATCCGGTGGCCGCCACCGTCCTCAGCCATGCGGCGCTGGTCGAGACCGGTTGGTCGGTTGCCGAAACCGCACGGCGCTTGCAATTGACGACTGGCCGGGTCCGCCAGCTGCTCGGCGGGCGCGAGCTGTACGGCTTCCACAGTGACCATCGCTGGGTGATTCCGGCGTTTCAGTTTCGGGAAGGTACCAAGGGCTGGCGGTTGCTCGAGGGTATTCGGCAGGTCAATTGCGCCTTGCCTGCCGATCTGCACCCCAGCGAGGTCGCGGCCTGGTATCGCATGCCCGAGTCGGAACTGGTCCAGCAGGGCGACGAAGCCGCGCCAACGCCGCTGGAATGGTTGCGCGCGGGCGGCGCGCCGGAACGCCTGGCGGCACTCGCAGAGACCCTCGGCGAAGCCATCTGACATGGCCAAGCTGCCCCGGCAGCCGGACCACGCGTATCTCGAGCAATTGACGCCGGAGATCAGGAAGATTCCGGCCGGCACAGCGCTGGCCCGGGTCTATTTCCGGGGCGGTCAGCATCCGGTGCGCTGGCACACGCCGCGGTATTTCGGGCCGATGGCCAGCGCACGCTTCGATCATCATCGGCCGGATGAAAACGGCAAGCCCCGACTGCAGCGGCGCGGTGTCCTGTATTGCGCGCTGGCCCATTCGCGCTTCGGCGGCCTGGACGTGGGCCTGGCCGAAGTCTTTCAGCGGACCCGCATCGTCCACACAACGCGCCATGACCCCGCCTGGGCGATTTTTAGATCACGCCATGAGTTGCGTCTGCTGGATCTCACGGGGCCGTTTCCCACCCTCGCCGGTGCCTCGCAGGCGCTGATGTCCGGCCCGAGAGCCAGCGCCCGGGCCTGGGCCCGCGCGTTCCATGAGGTTTATGCCGAGCTGCACGGCTTGATCTATCGCAGCAGCATGAGTGGAGACGGTCTGGCCATCGCGCTCAACGAGCGCGCGGTTGGTGCCGGGGCATTGCCCAGGTCACCGGAGCTGAATCTGCAGTTGTCCGAGCCGAGAATCCGTCGAATGGTCACGAACGCGGCGAGTCGGGTGGGCTATGCGCTGATTCCGCCGCTTCGAAGCGGCTGACTGGTTGCAGATCAGCCAGAGAATTGAAGGGCGCGGCACGGAGACGGTCATTCAGGTCGCACACTGGGATCTGGCGCCCGTCCAGTGGTCTCGAGTCGGATTAGGGTGGTGGGCGATGCTGGGTTCGAACCAGCGACCCCTGCCGTGTGAAGACAGTGCTCTCCCGCTGAGCTAATCGCCCCTGGAACCGAGCGAGTTATGATACGAAGGTTCGTCGCGTTTGGCAATCGGGTGACATCGGGGCAAAGTGAGGGTCCTGGATGCTTTTTCGGGTTGCTCTGATTGCGCTGGTGGTCTATGCCGCCCTCGTGCTCGTGGTCTTTCTCTTTCAGTCGCGACTGGTGTTTCTGCCGGATATCGCCGGTCGCGAGCTGGTGGCGACACCGAGTCAGGTCGGTCTGAGGTACGACGAGGTCCGCCTGAGTACCGATGACGGCGAAACGCTGCACGGCTGGTGGCTGCCGCAGCCGCAGGCGTCGACCACGGTGATCTTCTTTCACGGAAACGCCGGCAATATTTCGCATCGGTTCGACACCCTCGAGATCTTCCGCCGCCTCGGCGTCAACGTGCTGATCTTCGACTATCGCGGCTACGGGCAGAGCACCGGGGAGCCGAGCGAAGAGGGTCTCTATCAGGACGCACTGAGCGCCTGGCAGTGGGCGACGGAGCAGCGCGACATAGCGCCGGAGAATATCGTGCTGTTCGGGCGGTCGATGGGCGGCGCGGTCGCGGCCTGGCTGGCGACGCAGGTCGACGCACGCGGTTTGATAATCGAGTCGGGCTTTTCTTCGGTGCCGGATCTCGGCGCGGAGCTCTATCGCTGGCTGCCGGTGCGCCGGGTGGCGCGAATCCGCTTCCCGACGGTCGACTATGTGGCCGCGGCCAAGCTGCCGGTGCTGGTCATCCACAGCCGCGACGATGAGATCATCCCGTTTCACCATGGTCAGCGGATCGCCGAGGCCGCCCGGGAACCGAAAACGCTGGTCGCCATTTCGGGCGACCACAACACCGGGTTTTTGACGACTGGCCGCCTATATTTCGAGGCTTTGCAGCAGTTTCTTGAACCAATTTCTCAGCCGCGATGAATGAGCCGGTAGACCGCCGGAATGAGCAGCAGGGTCAGCACGGTGGCCACGCTCAGGCCCGAGATGATCGCCCAGGCCATCGGCGGCCACAGCGTTGACTGGGTCCAGGTCAGCGGGATCAAGCCGGCGATCGTCGTGGCCGTGGTCAGGAGAATCGGGCGGATCCGGCGCGAAACGGCGGCGCTGATCGATTGTTCGAGCGTGAGCCCTTCCGCGTTGCCGGCTTCGATGCGGTCGATCAGAACGATCGCGTTGTTGACGACGATGCCGACCAGAGCGACCACGCCGAGCATGGCGGTGAAGCTGAACGGTTGGCCGGTCAGCAGCAGACCGGGCACGACGCCGGCCGCGGCCAGCGGCACGGTCAGCAGCACCAGCCAGCTCAGGCGGATGCTGTTGAACTGCCACATCAGGAAGGCCAGCAGCACGAGTGCGCCGATCGGCAGGGTGCCGAACAGGGCGTTGTTGGCCGAGCTCGCTTCGGCGGCAGCGCCACCCGGCGTCACGTGCACGCCAGCGGGCAGATCGAGGGCATCGAGTTTCGGGCCCAGTCTCGACCACACCTGGCCATAGGTGACGCCGGGATCGGTTTCGGCCAGTACGCCGGTGACGCGCTGCAGATCGCGGTGCTCGATGACAGCCGGCATCAGCGTCAACTCGGCGGTCACGAATTGATCCAGCGGCATCGGGTCGCTGGCGGTGGGCACCGACAGGCCGGCGAGCGCCTCGTGCGGCAGGCGTTCACCCTCTTCGGTGCCGAGCAGCACGGGCACGGGGTCACGCCCGGTCCGCCAGGTCGAGACGCGCTGGCCGCGCGTCGCGCGGGCGATGATCTCGGCGATCTGTTCGCGGCTGACGCCATGGCGGGCGGCTTCGGCGTCATCGATCGAGATTTCCAGCGTCGGCAGGCCCTGACCGAGTCGATGTCGCACGCTGCGAGTGCCTTCCGTGGCGCGAACGGCGGCCATCACCTGTTCGCTCGCCTTGATCAGCGCGTCGCTGTCGGGGCCGTAGATGCGGACTTCGACCGGCGCGTCGACCGGCGGGCCCTGGCCCAGTGCGCGCGCGATGACCTCGGCTTCGGGCACCCGGTCGGGCAGGTGGCGGTCAATCCAGGCCATCAGCGCGGGGTGATCGGCATCGGACCGCGTGATCGCAACCAGTCGGCCAAGATGCGGCGCCTGCGGTGTTTCGATCAGGTTGTAGTAGAAGTGCGGCCCGCTGAAGCCCGCGAACACGTGGACATCGCTCACGATGGGCAGGGCCAGCAGATCGGCGGCGATGGCGCGCGCGTGCAGGGCGGTGGTTTCGGTGCGGGTGCCTTCGGGGAAGTTCAGGTCGACGACCAGCTGGTTGCGGTCGGTACTCGGAAAGAAATCACGCGGCAGCAGGCTGCTCATCGAGCCCATCAGGATCACGACCAGCGCGCTGACGCCGACAATCGTCCATGGCCGACTGTGGCTGATTCGACCGAAGCGATGCCCGATCCGGTCCAGGGTGGCGCTTGACTGCGTTGCACTGGGTCTGAGCAGGGAAGTCGCCAGTACCGGCGTGACGAAAACGGCGTAGACGAAGCTGACGACCAGCGTCAGCATGACCAGGATCGGAATGCCGCGGGTGAAATCCGCAGTGTCACCGACCGACAGCAGCAGCGGCAGGAATGCCGCCAGCGTGGTGCCGGTCGCCGCGGCCAGCGGGCCGGCCAGCTCGCGCGTGGCCGCGAGCGCGACCTGGGTCGGCTTGCGGCCCCGATCGAGGTGCCACTGCAGGTTTTCGACCATCACGATCGCATTGTCGACCAGCATGCCGAGCGCGATGACCATGCCGGCCACCGCCATCTGATGCAGCACCCCGCCGCCCAGCGCGTAGATTGCCAGGCTCGAGAGGGTGACGATCGGCAGCAGGGAGGCAACCATCAGGCCCATCCGCCAGCCCATCGCCAGCAGCAGGATCGCGGCGACGATCAGGACCCCGAGCAGCAGCGAGAAGCCGAGCTCGCCGAGGCGCTGCTCGACCCAGCGCGGCTGGAAGAACATCTCCTCGATCTCGATCGGCGCATAGCGCGGCTCGAGTGCTTCGACTCGCTCACGGACGTTCTTGCCGAAGATGACGGCGTTGGAGTTCTCTTCGGGAATCACGATACCGAGCGCGACGCTCGGCTTGCCCTTGAACTCGATGCGTTCGCCGACCGGTTCGGCGGGCTGGCGCATGATGTCGGCGATGTCGCCGAGACGGATCAGCGCGCCGCCACTGTTGGCGATCGTGACGGCGCCAAGCTGATCCAGAGAGCTCAGGTCGCTCAGGGGCTGGACGATGAGGTTGCGTTCGTCAACGACCAGCGCACCACCCGGCACCACTTCGTTGGCGCTCGCGATGGTTCTTGCCAGATCGTCCATGGTCAGTCCGGTGGCCAGCAGCCGGGCCGGGTCGACCCGGACGCGCAGCTCCTCACCGGGGTCGCCCAGGATGTCGATGCGCCCGATGCCGGGGACCGTGAACAGGTCGCGGCGCAGCGATCGGGCCGCTTCGAGCAGCACCAGCAGGTCGTCGTCACCGGTCAGCGCGAGTACGATTCCGTGGGTGTCCATCGAGCGGTCGCGAAGCTCGATCGGTCCGGCGCGTTCAGGCATCCGGCGCTCGGCCTCGTCGAGTGCGACGCGGACGCGGTCCCAGACATTGTCGGTGTCATAGACATCGCTTTCGAGGCCGATGAACAGGTTGGCGAAGCCCAGGCGCGCCGTCGAACGAATCTCGCGCACTTCTTCGACCCTGGCCAGCTCGTCTTCGATCGTCTCGATGACCAGGCGCTGGACCCGCTCCGGCTGTGCGCCGGGCCAGGGCACCAGCACCTGGGCGTAGCGATACGGAAAGGAAGGGTCTTCCTGCCGATCCATGCCGAGCCAGCTCGCGATGCCGAGCAGGGTCAGCAGCGTCACGACCGTGATGATCAGCGGTCGCCGATCGATCAGATGCGCCATCAATTTCACTGCAGCACCCGCACGGCGTCGTCGTCAAGCAAGCGACCGTGTCCCGCAACGACGACTGGATCACCGGCCGCGAGCGCGCCCTCGACCGCCAGCCAGCCGCCCTGCAACGCGCCGGGGTGCACGTCGACGGCAATGGCCCTCCCGTTTTCAACGCGAAACAGGCGAGCGACGCCCGAGCTGGACTGGGTCAGCGCCGCCATCGGCACGCTCAGGAAGGATCGGTTTGCGAGCGGCAGGGTCACGTCGACGCTCTGACCGGAGCGCAGCGCAGCGCCGCTGCTGTCTTCCAGCTCGATGATGATCTCGACCGGCTGTCCCGGCCCGGCCGCGCTGATTTCGCGAATCACCCCATCCACCCGGGTCGTCGTTTCGGGCGACTTGACGCTGACCGTACTCCCGATGCCCAGTCGTGCCGCCCGCGCGGTCGGCAGATGGACCGCGGCCTCCAGTCCGCTGCTGCCGATCAGCGCGAGCACGTTCTGGCCGGCCGCGACGAACTGCCCCGGTTCGACCATCAGGGCGCTGACGACACCCGCGTAGGGCGCGCGCAGCATCGCTTCGTCGAGCTGTTCGCGCGCCTCGGCCAGCGCGGCCTCGGCCTGATTCATGGCCTGAACGGCGGCATCCCGTCGCGCGACGATGCGTTCGAGCTCTTCGGTCGAGACCAGGTCGCGGGCGGCCAGGTCCTGCAGACGGACGACTTCGCGTTCGAGCTGCTCGAGGTTGAGCTGGGCTTCGCGGGCCTGCGCCGCGGCCGATTCCGCGCCCGGCATCAGCGCCGGATTGTGGAGAACGGCCAGGACATCACCGACGGCGACGCGCTGGCCCAGCTCGACCCGGCGTTCGGCCAGGTGTCCGGAATGGAGAAAGGCGAGCGGGCCGCGCTCACGCGCCCGGAGCACGGCGGGCAAGCGAACGACCGGCGGGGCTTCGGCCAGGCGCGCGGCGACCACGCGCACCGGGTGCGCAGCCGCATCCGCCGATGGGGCGGCCAGTTCGTCGTCGCCAGCCTGGAGGCCGGGCCGGATCACGAAAAAGCCGATCGCGAGCAACGCGATCAGCCAGAGACCCAGGCTTTGATTGGTCGTCCGGTCAATTAGTCGACGGAGGCGGGTGGCGGTGGTGTTCGATCTGGGTTTCATGATGTCTTGAGCGTTCCGGGTGCGTCAGGAAGAAGGAGAGCGCGGCAACAGGCCTTCCATGAACACTTTCAGAAAGTCGTCCAGGAATTCCTGATCGTCGCCGATACCGGGCCAGGCCTGGTGATGCTCCCTGGCCTCGAACCACTGGGTGAACAGGCTGATGAACATCGTCACCACGTGCGTCGGGTTGATGTCATCGCGCAGCGCGCCGCTGGCCTGGGCCTGGGCGACGCGTTCGGACCCGAGTCCGACCAGCGTGGCGTCCATCTGGCTGCAGCTCTTGTCGCCTTCGAGGTGAGCCCAGGCGAACAAGCGGGCCACCTTGGGGTTCTCGCGCAGGAATTCGAAGTAGTTCCGGGCGCCGCGAACCAACAGCTCGGCACCGGGCTGCTCGGCCTCGGTCAACTCGGCGTGCTGCTGCTCGTAATAGGGCCCGAAGGCCATTTCCTTGACCGCCTCCCACAGCGCTTCCTTGGTGCCGAAGTGGTGGTGGATCAGGCTTTTCGTGACGTCCGAACGAACGGCGAGCTCGCGCATGCTGACCGCGGCAAAGCCTCGGTCGACGAACAGTTCGAAGGCGGCTTCGAGGATGCGGGAGCGGGTGAGCTCGGCGTCGCGGGTCAGCGGTTGATTCATGTTGCCCAGCGTATCACTAACTGGCCGGCCGGTCAATTGGCCGGCCCGACTCATTCTCTTCGAAAGCGAACCAGGTTCGACGCGGCCGGATGCTGCTTTCCCGCATCCTCGGAGCGGATCGCTGTTTGTGCCTTATGTCGTTATAATCCAAGCAAAATCGGAACGGGGTTCTCCGTGAGCATCATCTCCTGGGACGAGTTTCAGAAGCGCGCCGAGCGGGAGTATGAACTCACGATCAGGCCCGGCGAACTCAGGCTCGGCGATTTCGTCGTGCGGGTCGAGGCGATATCCGATGAGGTGGTGTTTCCCGAGTATGGTCTGCGCGTCGAGACCTTCGTGGAAAAGATGTGGTTCCGCAACCATTGCCGTCGGGTCGTGATCGATCTGAGCCAGAGTATCAATCGGCAGCCGACCGGAACCGATGGCGCGATGATGGTCGGCGGCCGTCTGCCGACGATCGGTGGCTCGCTCGATGCCCTGCGCCGGCGGCGCATCACCGCGAGTGGTCTGGTCGCGGCCTGGCCGGTCTATCGTGAAATGAGCCTCAATGCGCAGTCCCTGATCCTGAGCTTTCATCGCCACGGGCAGGTCGATCTGGAAGCGACCGGTGAGGCCATCGACGGCCTGATCGATGCGCTTGACGATCATCTGGCCTCGCTGCTGTGGCTGGCCCGGATCAAGGAAACCAGCCGCTATCCATTCCAGCACGGCTTGCGCGTTGCCGTTCTCGGCGCCGCGTTCGCGTTCGCCGCCGGTTGGGATCGAAACCTGATTTCGGTGATCGCCCTGTCCGGTCTCCTGCATGACCTCGGCATGATGCGGGTCGACCTGAAGCTGCTCAACAAGGCCGGGCCGCTGTCGCCCGAAGAGCTCGGCCAGATTCGCCTGCACACCCGATTCGGCCACGAGTTGCTGTCGCAGAACGAGGACGTGCCGATGGCCGTGGCGCAGGCCGTTCTGCGCCATCATGAACGCCCGGACGGCAAAGGCTACCCCGACGGCCAGGCCCACGACAGCATTTCCGGGTTGGCCATGCTGATCGGGCTCATCGATGCCTACGATGCCATGACGTCGACGCGCATCCATCGGCCGGCGATGTCGCATCAGCAGGCTCTCGGTGAGATCTGGCGCCAGCGCAATCTCCAGTTCGACGGCGAGCTCGCTGGCGCGTTCTCCCGCTTTCTCGGCTGGGCCCCGCCGGGCTGTCTGATGCGACTGCCCGATTCGCGTGTCGTGGTCGCCCTGCACGCCTCCGAAGGTGCCGGTCTGCCGGTCGTCGCTCAGCTCCACCGCCGGGATGAAGACGTCGAATTCGGAGCGATGATCGACCTCGGCCGGCAGGCTTCGGGCAGCGCTTTCGACGGCAAGGCCGCCGTTCTGCTGCCGGACGGATACGGCCAGATCGGCCTTCGCGACCTGACCCGCAAGCTTCCGCGTCTGCTGGCCACGGATGCCGCCGACCGAGCGCAGGCCCGCTTGCCGGACCATCCGCGCCAGGAGCGCCGCCGGCGAGCCCGTATCGATGCCCCTCGGGGTACCCGGATTCTCGTGGCCGATGATTCGACCACCGTGCGCAAGACCCTGGACAACATGCTCGCCTCGATCGGCTATCGGGTCCTGCAGGCGGGAGACGGTCGAACGGCGCTGGCGCTGGCCGACGCCGAGGCGCCGGATCTGATCATTCTCGATATCGTGCTGCCCGATCTCAACGGCTTTCGTGCGATTCGCAAGCTCAGGAGCAGCAAGTCGACCCGCAATATTCCGGTGGTCATGATCAGCGGCAATTCCGAGGCAGTCGATAAGTTCTTCCTGGAGCGCGTCGGCGCCGACGATTTCATCCAGAAGCCTTTCGGACGCCACGAGGTGTTCAGCGTCATCGAGCGGCTGATCCGCTCCGGCGCGCTGCCGCTTCGCGCGCCCAATTGACTCCATGAAGTTATATGATTCAGTGGATTATCAGGGGTTCCTGCTGTAGTTCATCAAGTTGCTCCCGTAGCTGCTGCAGAATGTTTTCCCAGTGTCGGACGTCTTCGAACCAGGGAAACGCGCGCGGAAAGGCCGGGTCATCCCAGCGCCGCGCCAGCCAGGCCTGGTGATGCAGCATTCTCAGGCTGCGCAGCGGTTCGATGAGGTGCAGCTCGCGCGGATCGAATTCCGCGAACAGGCGATAACCCTGGAGAAGCCAGCCGAGCTGACGCTCACGCTCCTGGCGTTCGCCGGAAATCAGCATCCAGAGATCCTGGACGGCCGGTCCGGTCAGGCAGTCGTCGAGGTCGACGAAATGCGCCTGATCGTCGCGCCAGAGGATATTGCCCACGTGACAGTCGCCGTGCAGGCGGATTCGGTCGAAGTTGCCGGCTCGGGCCCAGGTCGCGCGGACCGCCTCCAGCAGGTGCCCGGTCAGCGCCTCGAAAGCGGCGACGAGCTGAGCCGGAATCCAGGGGCCGGCGAGCAGTTCGGCGCGTGAGCGCTCACCCCAACGTTCTATCGACAGCTCCGGACGGTGGACGAAGCGAGCGGCTTTCCCGACCGAGTGCATCCGGCCCAGAGCGCGGCCCAGGGTGGTCAGGGTCGGCTTGTGCGCCGGCTCCGGGGCGTGGCCGCCGCGTCGCTCGAACAGCGCGAAGCGAAACGACTGATGATGAAACAGGGTCTGACCATCGATGGCGATCGGGGGAACGACCGAAAGTGCCGCGGCCGCGAGCTCGAGAGCAAAGCGATGTTCCTCGTCGATGCTGGCATCGCTCCAGCGCCCCGGCCGGTAGAACTTGACGATGACCGGGCTGGACTGCTCGATCCCGACCTGCCAGACGCGGTTTTCGTAACTGTTGAGCGCCAGCAGACGGCCGTCGGGGACCAGGCCGATCGATTCGATGGAACTGCAGATTCGATCGGGGTCCAAGTCGGCGAAGGGTTGACTGCGGTCAGTGGACATCGAATCAGAGGTAGAGTCCAGAGCTATGGGTGGCTTGCCGTATCATAGCGATAGGGCGGACGCGGCGGGATATTGCAGCCATCAAGACCATGACGAGACAATCGAGAAGCAAGCGGCCGGGCCTGTGGTGTTGCGCCGCACTGCTTCTGCTCATGGTCGACCAGGGCGCGGCCCAGGACGGATCGGACGACGCCGAAGCGCGGGACCGGGCCGAGCGAGAGGCTCAGCGAGAGCGTCTGGTCGAGTTATCGTGTCGAGACGAGCAGGATCGGCCCGAAAGCTGGCTCGATCGCTCGCATTCTTATCTGAGCCAGCGGTTGTGCGAGCCGGCGGCCTGGTTCGACGGATTCTTTGGCGGCTCCCGATCGTTTGAAGAGACCCCGGTTGGCACGTTCATCCGGCTGCGCAGTTCGGTCCAGTGGGATGAAGCAGAGGGTTGGGGGCTCGGTCTCGGGGTTCGAGCCAACATCCTGCTGCCGCGCGTGTCGGAACGCGTGCGCCTGCTGATTGCCCGGGATGATGTGGATGACGGTTTCGAGGACCGGGATTCGTTTGCCGAGCGCGACCAGCGCACCCGCCTCGGCCTGCGTTTCATTGCCAGCGCGGAAACGCGGTCGCAGCTCGATATCGACGGAACGATCGGGGTCGCCGGAGGCGGCCTGAATCCCCGCCTGCGGGCGCGCTACCGCTATGTGCAGGGCCTGAGCGAAACCACGCTTGCGCGCGCGACCCAGAGCGCTTTCTGGGAGCGTGACCAGGGCTTCGGCGTGCAGTCCCGTCTCGACTGGGAGTGGCTGCCGAGTCGCGACAGCCTCGTGCGCTGGACCGGTCGCGGCACGTATTCCGAGGCCTCGGAAGGGGTGGACTGGCGGACGTCCCTGATCGGTTTCCAGCAATTGGATTCACGCACGGCCGTGCGCCTCGAGGGCGGTGCCTTCGGGCACACGCGGCCCGATTTCGAGGTCGACGAGTATTTCGTGGCCTTCCGGTTCAGGCGCCAGTTCCTGCGCTCCTGGCTGTTCTACGAGATCCAGCCGGAGTACGCCTGGCCGGTGGACGATGATACGGGTCAGCGTGGTAGCGACTGGCGCGTCACCTTCACGCTGGAAATCCAGTTCGAGAACGAGCGCTCGCGAGAGTATCGCCTGCGGCGCTATCTCGGCGAAGACGAGGTCGATCTCGACGACTGGTCGCGCGATGAGCCGATTCCCGCCGAGGCACCGGGCGATCGGGCGCTCGATCCGGTCCTCGACGATCCCGACGAAGATGATGGAGACGAAGATGATGGAGACGATGACCCGGATCCGGACGGGCGAGACCCGGACGGAAAGGGCTGAGCTTGCCTCAGCGCCGGCTCTTGAATCGATCGTTCAGTTCGAGAACCCGTCGACCGGTCGTGACGAAGCGGCGATCCCAGGGGAACTCGACCCGGTCCATGAGCCCGGTGAAGCGGCCGAAAGCGGGTAGCACCAGATGTTCCCGGCCCGGGCTCGAGTCGAGCAGGAAGGCGGGCAGTCGCAGCTGTTCACGTCGGATCTTCAGACGGGCACCGGGATGTAAATGGCCGGACAGGCCGGGGGCGGACAGTCGCGGCCGCCATTCGTGCAGCAACAGCAGGCCGTCGAGTTCGAGGAGATCGTCGTGCCCGTCGATCTGCCACTGGTGCAGCCAGAGACGCAGATCGCGGTCGTGATTGCCCAGAACCAGGTCGATCTCGACGTCGTCATGGTCGGCTCGCCAATGGCCGATCCGGTCCGGCCAGTCGTCGTCGGGATGCGGCGGGGCGTGAATCAGGTCGCCGAGGATGATCAGACGGTCGGCTTCGGTTTCCTCGATCAGCAGGGTCAGGCGATCCAGGTCGTGCTGCAGCACGCCGGCCGGCACGGCCAGCCCCTGGCGGCGAAAGACCTGGTCCTTGCCCAGATGCACGTCGGCAACCAGCAGCGCCCGTTGATCGGGCCACCAGGCCGCCCGATCCGGCATCAGCTCGAGGGCATGGCCGGCCAGCTCGAGCTTCATCGGGTCGGCTCGAGAGAGGCCAGCATGCGCTCGATACGGCGTTCGAAGTCTTCGCTCGACACGCGCGAGCGGAGTCGGTCGGCCCACAGCGGAAAGGCCAGGGGCGTCAGACGACCGGGCTGCCGCAGGGCCAGGGTCTGGGTCCGGGCGCGCTCCAGCGCGGCGCGAATGCGGCTCAGTTCCATCTCGGATTCCAGGACCTCGCGCCGCGCCAGCCGGAGCAGCAGATTGTCGGGGTCGTGTTCGGAAAGCATGTCGAACATCAGGCCGCTCGAGGCCTGGATCTGGCGCATCTGCTTGCCGCGACCGGGATAGCCCTGAAAGACCAGGCCGGCGATCCGGGCGATGTCGCGGAATCGATGGCGGGCCATTTCGGCCGCGTTCAGGGCCTCGAGCAGATCCGACTCCAGTCGCTCGGGGCTGAGCAGCTCGCGGCACTGTTTTTCATCGACCTCGAATGCCTCGTCTCCGACCAGTTCGATACCGTAGTCGTTGACGGTCATCGAATAGCTCTGGGGCGCCACGCGGGCCAGACGCCAGGCGAGCAGGGCGGCGAGGCCTTCGTGAGCCAGACGTCCGGCAAACGGGAAGACATAGAGGTGATGACCTTCCCGGCTCTTGATCTTTTCGAACAGAAGGCGGTCAGGTGCCGGCAGTGCGGAACGACGTTTCTGGATGTCGAGCAGCTCGGCGATCGGCTTCAGCGCCGGATCCGGCGTGTCGCGATTGGCCTCGTCCATCATTTCGAGCACCGCGTCGGCCAGCAGGGTCGACAAGGGCAGGCGACCGCCGCCCCAGCGCGGGACCGCGGCCTTGCCGCCGCTGGCGGCCTTGACGTAGGCCGTCATGTCCCTGACCTTGCTGAGCGTGAGCAGGCGGCCGGCGAACACGAAGCGTTCGCCGGGCTTGAGGCGGGTAATGAACCGCTCCTCGATCTGTCCGAGGCTTCGGCCCTTGAGGAAGCGCACCTGGAGATGGCCATCGGCGGTAATCGTGCCGACCGACATCCGGTGGAGGCTGGCGATGCGGCGATCGGGTACGCGAAGCACGCCTTCGTCCTCCTCGACTTTCCGGAAACCCGGGTAGGCCCGGAGCGCCGGGCCGCCGCGGGTGATGAATTCCTTCAGCCACTGCCACTCCAGTTCGCTCAGGCCCGCGAAGGCGTGGGTATCGCGCAGCTCGGTCAGGGCTTCGCGTTCGGTGAAGCCTCCGCCGAGGGCCCGGGTGACCAGATGCTGAGCCGCCACGTCGAGCGAGCCGGTCAGCGGCCGGCGCGCCTCGACCCGGCGCTCGTCGATGCGCCGCCGGGCGGCCGCGACTTCGAGAATCTCGAGGGCGTGGGTGGGCACACAGACCAGTTTCGAGGCCTGACCGGGTCGATGGCCCGAGCGCCCGGCACGCTGGATCAGGCGCGCGATGCCCTTGGGGCTGCCGATCTGCAGCACCTGATCGACCGGTGAGAAATCGACGCCGAGGTCCAGACTCGAGGTCGCGACCACGCATTTGAGCTCGCCGCGCCGCAGACGCTCCTCGGTCTCCAGACGCGCTTTGCGGTCGATGGAGCCGTGGTGCAGCAGCACGCGATCGGGCCAGGGCACGACCGACTGGATGGCCTGGAACCAGAGCTCGGACTGCGATCGGGTGTTCGTGAACAGCAGGGTGGACTCGGCGTTCTCGAGGCGTTCGAGCACGCCCGGCAGCTGCGGCAGGCCGGTACGCCCGGCCCAGGGAAAGCGTTCGATGCTCGGCGGCAGCAGGGTTTCGACCTCTATTTCGCGCGGCACCCGCCCGGCGATCAGGCGGCCGCTGCGGTTCGGACCGAGCAGCACGGCGCGAGCCTCGTCGACGTTGCCGAGCGTGGCCGAAAGCCCCCACAGCCGAAGCCCGCGATTGAGCGCGCGCAGTCGGGCCAGCGCCAGTTCCAGCAGCACACCGCGCTTGCTGCCCAGAAGCTCATGCCATTCGTCGATGATCACGCCGCGCAGCCGCGCCAGGCGCTGCCGGCTGTCGGCGTAGGAGAGCATCAGGGACAGGGATTCGGGGGTGGTCACCAGCGCCGGCGGCGGTGACTTCGATAGCTTCCGGCGCTCGCTGGCCGAGGTGTCGCCGGTCCGCGTGGCGACGCGCCAGTCCAGACCGAGCTCGATCAGCGGCCGATTGAGCTGCTCGGTGGTGTCGTTGGCCAGGGCCCGCAGCGGCGTGATCCAGAGATAGTTCAGGCGCGTGGGCGGGTTGCCCAGGCATTCATTCAAGGGCCCGCCCCAGGCGGCCAGGGTCTTGCCCGAGCCGGTGGGTGCATGGATCAGTCCGGACTCGCCCGCGGCGTAGGCGGCCCAGGCTTCGCGCTGGAAATCGAACACCGGCCACCCGCGTTCCTCGAACAGCGCGTCGATCGAGGACCTTGCCGTCATCGGGCGGGTCGGACTCATGCCGCTGCCGGGTCGCGCAGCAGGCGTTTGAGGTCATCGAGGCTGTCGGCGTCGGCGATGCTCAGATCCTCGCGCCAGCGATGGATGCGCGGAAAGCGCATGGCGATCCCGGACTTGTGGCGCGGGGAGGCCGCAATGCCCTCGAAGGCCAGTTCGAACACATGCACCGGCTCGACCGATCGCACCGGCCCGAAGCGCTCCTTCGTGTTCGCGCGAATCCAGCGATCGAGCCGGTCGATCTCCTTCTGGGTCAGGCCCGAGTAGGCCTTGGCGACCGGCACCAGCTCGCCGTCGTGATGAACGGCGAAGGTATAGTCGGTGAACAGATTGGAGCGTCGTCCGTGGCCGGGCTGGGCGTAGATCAGGACGCCGTCGAAGGTGTAGGGCTCGACCTTCCACTTCCACCAGTCGCCGCGCCTGCGCCCGACCTGATAGCGCGAATCGAGGCGCTTGAGCATCAGGCCCTCGACCAGCCGTTCGCGCGACCGGTCGCGCTGCGCGGGGAGTTCGTCCCAGCGGTCGAAGGCGACGGCGGGTGACCGCTCCAACGGCGCCGAAGCGCCGGAAAGCGCATCTTCGAGGGCCTGCAGTCGGTGGTTCAGCGGCTGATCCCTCAGGTCTTCGCCGGCAAACTCGAGGCAATCGTAGGCCAGCAGCGCGACCGGCGCCTTCTCCAGCGTGACCTTGCCCGGCTTCTTGCGGCCGATGCGGGTCTGCAGCACGCTGAAGGGCAGTGGGCCGTCGCCTCGCCAGGCCAGGATCTCGCCGTCCAGCACCGTGCCGTCGGGCAGCGACTCGGCGGCGGCTTCGAGTTCGGGGAAGCGGCCGTCCATGTGCTCCTCGCCGCGCGACCAGATCCAGGTCCGGCCGCCGCGCCGGATCAACTGGGCACGGATGCCGTCCCATTTCCATTCGGCCTGCCAGTCTTCCGGCGCACCCAGCGTCTCGGGCTCGGCTTCCAGCGGCGAGGCGAGAAAGAACGGGTAGGGCGTGGACTGCTCGAAGTCCGCGTCGGTCCTGCTGGCGATCAGCTTCCGGAAGAAGTCGGCGCTCGGGGTCCACTTCCCCATCAGGCGATGGGCGATCAGACTCGAATCGACGCCGGCGACTTCGGCCAGGGCCCGCGTCACGAGGCGCCGGGATACCCCGACCCGGAATCCGCCGGTCAACAGCTTGTTGATCAGAAACCGCTCGCTGCCGTCGAAACAGGCCCAAAGTCCCTGCACGGCCTGTTTTCGTGCCTCGTCGTCGAGCCGCGCCAGGGGCTGGATAACGGATTCGATCAGCTCGGCCAGGGTGCTGTTCGGCGGATTGCGGCTCGCCGGAGGCAGCAGCAGGTGCATGGTCTCGGCCAGATCGCCGACGTGTTCGTAGCTTTCCTCGATCAGCCACAGCTCGAGACCGCTGGCCTCGGCGGTCCATTCGCGCAGTTCGCGGGTATTGACCAGGCGCTTGAGGCGTCGTCCGGTCAGGAAGTGGACCGCCCAGGCCGCGTCGCCGGGCCGCGCTTGCCGGAAGTAGTCGGCCAGGGCCGCGAGCTTGGCGTTGGTGCCCGTGGTCCGGTCCAGGCGGTCGAAAAGCGCGGCGAAGTCCTTCACCGGCTATCCTGGCGCAGGGTCTGGCGAAGATTCCAGACTTCGGCGGCCATGCCCTGATCGCCGAGATGGCGGACCAGGGATTCCCCGTTGCCGTGGATGGTGATGACCCGCCCGGCCCGCATGTCGGCGCAGGTTCTGACCAGGTCGGGCCAGTCGGCGTGATCGGACATCACGAAGCCGCGGTCGTAGCCGCGCCTTCGACGATTGCCGCGAATGCGCATCCAGCCCGAGACGAATCCGGCCGAATGCCCCGGAAAGCGCCGCATCCACGGCGAGCCGGAGGCCGACGGCGGGGCGAGCACGAGCTGTCCCTTGAACTTTTCGCCTTTCCCGGCCTCGGTTGCGGGTCGGGTCGGGGGCAGTTCGACGCCCTCGGCCCGGTAGCAGTCGGTGAGCGGGATCATGGCGCCGTGCAGCCAGATCGTTTCCTCGACGCCGGCTCGGGCCAGTTCGGCGAGCACGCGCTGGGCCTTTCCGAGGGCGTAGCAGAACAGCACCGCGGGCCGATCCTGGCGGCGACAGTCGGCCCACCAGTCGATGATTTCGGCAACGACCTCCTCGGGGCCCGGCCAGCGATAGACCGGCAGGCCGAAGGTGCACTCGCTGACCCAGACGTCGCAGGCGTAGGGCTCGAACGGCGCGCAGGTCGGGTCGGGCGCGCGTTTGAAATCGCCCGACACGCCCCAGGTGCCGTGTTCCGACTCGATCCGGACCGTGGCCGAGCCCAGAATATGCCCGGCGGGAAAGAGGGTCACCCGCGTCTCGCCAAGTTCGACGGTCTGCCCGTACTCCAGTCCGATCAGATCATCCGGCTGGCCGATCCGGTGGGTCAGCACCGGCAGGCCCTCGCGGGCGGTGAAGACCTCGGACGCCCCCGAGCGGGCATGATCGGCATGGGCATGGGTGATGATCGAGCGCGGCACGGCCCGCAGCGGGTCGATCCAGAATCCCCCGGCACGACAATACAGGCCGCCCTGATCGGGCGTGAGGAGGTCATCAGGCATGGCACTGCGAGGATGCCCAAGGGCCGGTGAAGGACAAGGCAATCGGGACCCGGACTGGCCTGAATCGGACCTTGAAGTTTCGTCGATCCCCGAGACCCTTTATCATAGGAGGTTTACACGGCAGGGACCCGAGCGTATGAACCAGAGCTATCGCAAGCGTCTTCCGGGCGTCGAACTCGACTACTACGATGCCCGTGCGGCGATCGAAGACATTCGTCCCGGGGCCTATGATCGGCTGCCCTATATCTCCAGGGTGCTGGCCGAAAACCTGGTCCGCAACTGCGATCCGTCAAAGCTTCGGGACAGCCTCGGCCAGATCATCGAGGGCAAGCGCGATCTGGATTTTCCCTGGTATCCGGCCCGCGTGGTCTGCCACGACATCCTCGGCCAGACCGCCCTGGTCGATCTGGCCGGGCTGCGTGACGCGATCGCCGAGAAGGGCGGCGATCCGGCGGCCGTCAACCCGGTCGTGCCGGTCCAGCTCATCGTCGATCACTCCCTGGCGGTCGAGCACGCCGGCTTCGAGAAGGATGCGTTCGAGAAGAACCGCGAGATCGAGGAGCGGCGCAACGCCGATCGCTTCGACTTCATCAACTGGACCAAGGAAGCCTTCGACAACGTCGACGTCATACCGCCCGGCAACGGGATCATGCACCAGATCAACCTCGAGCGCATGTGCACCGTGGTCGAGGTGCGCGACGGGGTCGCGTTTCCCGACACTCTCGTCGGCACGGATTCGCACACCCCGCACGTCTGCGCGCTCGGCGTGATCGCGATCGGAGTCGGCGGGCTCGAGGCCGAGAACGTGATGCTCGGTCGGCCTTCCTACCTGCGCCTGCCCGATATCGTCGGCGTGAAGCTGACCGGCCGGGCCGGGCCGGGTATCACCGCGACCGATGTCGTACTGGCGCTGACCGAATTCCTGCGCAAGGAGCGGGTCGTCGGCGCATGGCTCGAATTCTTCGGACCCGGTGCGCGCACCCTGACGGTGGGCGACCGGGCGACGATCTCGAACATGACGCCCGAATACGGCGCGACCGCGGCGATGTTCCACATCGACGAGCAGACCATCGACTACCTGACCCTGACCGGGCGCGACGACGCCCGCGTCAAGCTGGTCGAGGACTACGCCCGTTTGACCGGGATCTGGGCCGATGACCTGGCCTCGGCCGAGTACGAGCGGGTTCTGGAATTCGATCTGTCCAGCGTGGTCCGCAACGTCGCCGGTCCGTCGAGCCCGCACAAGCGCGTCTCGACCAGCGACCTCGGTAAAGCCGGAATCGCGGGCAAATACGAGCTTCCGGCCGACGGCAGCATGCCGGACGGAGCGGTGATCATCGCCGCCATCACCTCCTGCACCAACACCTCCAACCCGCGCAACGTGATCGCGGCCGGCCTGCTGGCAAAGAAAGCCAACGAGCTCGGACTCTCGCGCAAGCCCTGGGTCAAGTCCTCGTTCGCGCCCGGTTCGATCGCGGTGCGGCTGTACCTCGAGGAAGCCGGCCTGCTCGACGAACTGGAGCGCCTCGGCTTCGGCATCGTGGCCTTTGCCTGCACCACCTGCAACGGCATGAGCGGCGCGCTCGACCCGGCCATTCAGAAGGAAATCATCGACCGTGATCTCTATTCGGTCGCGGTGCTGTCGGGCAACCGGAACTTCGACGGACGGATCCACCCCTACGCCAAGCAGGCCTTTCTGGCATCGCCGGCGCTGGTCGTGGCCTACGCGATCGCCGGTTCGGTCCGCTTCGACATCGAGCGCGACGTGCTCGGTCACGACGCCGAAGGCAATCCGGTCACCCTGAAGGACCTCTGGCCCAGCGACGAGGAAATCGACGCGATCGTCGCTTCCAGCGTCCGGCCGGAGCATTTCCGCAAGGTCTATGAGCCGATGTTCGGCAAGCCCTTCAAGCGGATCAAGAAGGTCGACCCACTCTACGAGTGGCGTGAGAAGAGCACCTACATTCGCCGGCCACCGTACTGGGAAGGCGCGCTGGCCGCCGAGCGCACGATGACCGGCATGCGCGCGCTGGCCGTTCTCGGCGACAACATCACCACCGACCACCTGTCGCCGTCCAACGCCATCATGGCCGACAGCGCAGCCGGCGAATACCTGGTGAGCATGGGCGTGCCCGAGGAAGACTTCAATTCCTACGCGACCCACCGCGGCGATCACCTCACCGCGCAGCGCGCGACCTTCGCCAATCCGCGCCTGATCAACCACATGGCCGTGGTCGACGGGAAGGTCCAGCAGGGCTCGCTGACCCGGCTCGAACCCGACGGCACGGTGATGCGCATGTGGGATGCGATCGAGGCCTACATGGCGCGCAAGCAACCGCTGATCGTGATCGCCGGCAAGGACTACGGTCAGGGCTCGTCGCGCGACTGGGCCGCGAAGGGCGTTCGCCTGGCCGGCGTTGAGGTCATCGTCGCCGAAGGCTTCGAGCGCATCCACCGAACCAACCTGATCGGCATGGGTATCCTGCCGCTGGAATTCACCGGGGGCATGGATCGCAAGACCCTGGCGATCGACGGCAGCGAGACCTTCGACGTCAAGGGCGATCCGGCCCCGGAGGCGATGCTCACCCTGGTCATCCATCGGACAAGCGGGGAAACCGTCGAAGCGCCGGTGCGCTGCCGCCTGGATACCGCCGATGAAGTCAGCGTCTACGCCGCCGGCGGCGTCCTGCAGCGATTCGCCCAGGACTTCCTCGAAGAGTCGGCCGCGGCCTGAGCACCCGCATGCTGAAGCAGCAGCTGAAGATTCCCGCCACGTACATGCGCGGCGGGACCAGCAAGGGCGTCTTCTTCCGCCTCGATGATCTGCCCGATTTCGCGCAATCGCCCGGCGCGGCCCGCGACCGCCTGCTGCTGCGCGTGATCGGTTCACCCGATCCTTACGGCAAGCACACCGACGGCATGGGCGGGGCGACCTCGAGCACGTCGAAGACCGTGATCCTTTCGAAGAGCTCGCGCCCGGATCACGACGTCGACTATCTGTTCGGCCAGGTTTCGATCGACCGGCCGTTCATCGACTGGTCGGGCAACTGCGGCAACCTGACCGCCGCGGTTGGATCATTCGCGATCAGCAACGGCCTCGTCGACCCGGATCGGATTCCCGAAAACGGGGTCTGCCGGGTGCGTATCTGGCAGGCCAACATCGAAAAGACGATCATCGCGCACGTACCCATCACCGACGGTGAGGTCCGGGAGATCGGCGATTTCGAGCTCGACGGCGTCACCTTTCCGGCGGCGGAAGTCAAGATCGAGTTCCTCGATCCGGCCGGTGATGCCGCCGTCCTGCCGACCGGCCATGCGGTCGATGAAGTCGAAGTGCCCGGGTTCGGCCGGCTGGAGGCGAGCTTCATCAATGCCGGCATTCCGACGATCTTCGTCCGGGCGGACGCGATCGGCCTGACCGGAACCGAACTGCAGCCGGCCATCAACGATCATCCCGAACAGCTCGAACGCCTCGAACGACTGCGTGCCCATGGTGCTCTGGCGATGGGCCTGATTCAGGACCTGGCCGAGGCCGAGCAGCGCCAGCACACGCCGAAGATCGCCTGGGTGGCCAGGCCCGAAGCCTACGTCAGTTCCAGCGGCAGACGCGTCGAAGCCGAAACCATCGACCTGAACGTGCGTGCGATGTCGATGGGCAAGCTGCATCACGCGATGATGGGGACCGCCGCGGTGGCGATCGCGGCGGCAGCGGCGATCCCGGGGACCCTGGTCAATCAGGCCGCGGGTGGAAAAGCCGGTGGGAGCGTGTGTTTCGGGCATCCGTCCGGGACCCTGGAGGTCGGGGCCGGCGTCGACCAGAGAAACGGCACCTGGGTGGTCGAAAGGGTGAGCATGAGCCGCAGCGCCAGGCGGCTGATGGAAGGTTGGGTCAGGGTTCCGCCACCCGGTGCATAGTCGCGATTCTGAGGCACCCTTCGTCGGTGACCGAAATTTTTTGGTTGACGACTTCGTAGCGCTTTGCTACGATTCGTGTCGTACGTAACACTTACACAAGGATTTCTACATGTCTGTTTTCCGCCTGTTCCTCTGCGCCGCTTTCGCCATTGCGTTGATCGGCTGTGCCACCGAGACCCACGACCGCCAGCGTTCGATGGCGACGATCGAGCCCGACAAGGTTTCGATTCCGGAGTACCAGAATTTTCTCGCCTCGCTGAGCGCGGCGCTTGACGAAGGTCGCCCTCGTGAGCTCAACACCGTGGAGCAGGCCCGGTTCGACGATGTCATGGGGCGTCTGGATCGCATGCTCGATCGCTTCGAGTCCGTCGACGATATGAACCAGGACGAGCGCGTCGCGCTGCTCAACCTGCACGCCGATCTGGAAGAGGTCGTCATGGGAGCGGCTGATCAGCAGGTCATCTGCCAGCGTCGCCATACCGTCGGCTCTAACTTCAAGCGCACGACCTGCAAGACCCGGGCGGAATGGCGCTCCGATCGCGAGCATGCGTCGGAGCTGATGCGCAGTATCTACCTTTCCGCGCTGTTCCCGCTGGAGTGATTTGCAAATGCGAGGAGGAAACAACGTGACGATGATTCGATGCCTCCCGATTGCCGCGATCGCCCTGCTGTTGACAGCCTGTGCAACCAGCGAGTAAGACCGCCAGCGGTCGATCCAGACCTTTCAGGCAGAAATGGTCACCGTTCCCGAGTACCAGGACTTTCTGGCCGCTTTGGACGCCGCGATCGAGAGCGGAAATCCGCGCGAACTCGATGGCGTTGAAATGACTCGCTACGAGGAAGTGACCGGGAAGATCGATCGCATGCTGGCCGGTCTCGACACGGTCGAAGCGCTCGATCAGGACGATCGCGTCCGTCTGCTGAATCTGCATGCCGACCTCGATGAAATCGTCATGGGAGCCGCGGACAAGCAGATCAACTGTCAGCGTCGTCATCGCGTCGGGTCGCATTTCAAGAATACCGAGTGCAAGACGCGCGCGGAGTGGCGCGGGGACCGGGAGCTGGCCTCCGAACCGATGGGAGGAATCTACCTGTCCAGTCAGATTCACCCACCCGAACCCTCGGGTGCCTTCATCCAGTAGCGGCTTCGGTCCGGACTGGCTCCAAAGCCACCATCAAAAGACCGGGCGCTTGCACAGGCCGCCCGGTCTTTCGACTTTTTCCAGAATCACGGATCACCTCGGTCCGCCACTGCAAACGGACTCCGAATTTCCAGCAGGCAATTGCTCTTCGAGCGCAGTTCCGGCGTTCACCACCACTGTCATCCCGGATCACCGCCATTGTCATCCCGGATCACCGCCACTGTCATCCCGGATCACCACCACTGTCATCCCGGACTTGATCCGGGATCTGCAGCGCTCCCCTGGCCAGAATGCAGGCGACGGGCAAGTGCCGGTGACTCTTTCGAGATCCCGGCTCTCCGCTCCGGCCGGAACCAGCCTGTTGGCCGAGTTCCAATCCGACGCGGCGATCAATTCGGGTTAACATCGAAGGCTTGTTCTTGCATCGGATCATCGTCATCATGAAGTGCCTTCTTTCCATTGCCGGATCGGCGATTCCCCTTTGCCTGATCACTGGCCTCGCTGCGACCAGCGGACTGGCTCAGACGCCGGTCGAACAGGGCCGCGTTGTTGCAGGCGCCAGCCACGCCATTCTCGAATCCCGGGCCCGGATCGAGCCGGAAAACCGGATGCTGACCGATCGGCTCGAGAACCTGCTGCCGGAACTGATGGCCGAGGCCGACCTGGACGTCTGGCTCGTGCTCAACCGTGAATACGCCGAGGATCCGGTCTATTTCACCCTGGTGCCGCAGCCCGCCTTCGCCGCGCGGCGCACGACAATGCTGGTGTTCCATCGCCTGGATGACGGCACGGTCGATCATCTGACCGTCAACCGTTACCCGCTGCCCGCGCCCTATGAAGCGGCATGGTCCGGCGGTGATCTGGACGAACAGTGGGCCGCTCTGGGGGCGTGGCTCGGCGAGCATGATCCGGCTCGCATCGGCATCAATGTCTCCGATCAATGGCCCGAGGCCGATGGCCTGACTCATGGCCTCCACCGCAAGCTCCTGGCGGTCTTGCCCGAAGGTTTCGAGGAGCGCCTGGTTTCCGCCGAAGATCTCGTCGTTCGCTGGTTGGAAACGCGCAGCGAGCAGGAACTGGCGGTCTATCCCCACGTGGTGTCGATTGCGCGTGGCGTCATCGCCGAGGGTTTTTCCAGCCGCGCCATCACGCCGGGCGTCACGACGACCGACGATGTGGCCTGGTATCTGCGTACTCGCTTTCACGATCTGGGTCTGCAGATCTGGTTCATGCCCTACGTCAACATCCAGCGACCCGGCATCGAGTGTGATGAGGACACGCCGTTCTGCGGGATCAGCGGGGTGATTCAGCCCGGCGACGTGCTGCACACCGACGTCGGCATCTGTTACCTCAAGCTCTGCACCGACACCCAGGAAATGGCCTACGTTGCAGAGGCCGGAGGTGTCGATATTCTCCCGGGACTCGAGCGCGCGCTGGCTGAGGGCAACCGCTGGCAGGATCTGCTGACCGCGGAGTTCGAGACCGGCCGGACCGGCAACGAGATTCTCGCCGCGGCCCAGGAGCGGATGCAGGATGAGCCCTGGTCGTTCAATATCTACACCCACCCGATCGGCTTCGTCGGCCACGGTCCGGGCCCCACCATCGGGATGTGGGACAAGCCCGGAGCCATCGCCGGCCCTGGCGACTGGCCGCTACACGCCAACACCGCCTATGCGATCGAAGGCAGCATCAAGCTCCCGCTTGATGAGTGGGACGGGCAGATGGTCAATATCAAGCTCGAGCAGACCGCCGTATTCGACGGTGAGCGAGTGGTCTATCTTGCCGGTCGTCAGAGCCAATGGCACATCGTTCGCTAGCTCTGCATCCTGCCCAGCGGTCGTTCAGCGACGGGCCGGGAGAGGAGCCGACGGATTCGGAGAGCGGGCCGTCGCCGACCGTGAATCGATCGGCGACGGTCATTCGTGCGGGTCTCTAATCGCGTTCGAGCACCCGGTGAACGATCACGCTGTAGCGTGAGCCCTCCGCGTCAGGATCGTAGCGACCGCGGATCTCGTAGGTCCGGTTGGCCTCGAGTTCGAGTTCGATTTCGTTGTAGCCCGGCTCATCGGGACGGGACTGATAACGGCGCTCGGACCCGAAGCGGCGCTGGACGAAACGCCGGGTATGCGCGGCGTCGAACAGGACCTTGATGCTGTAGGTGCCCGGCTCCAGCCAGATGTCGCTGCGCGGCTGGATCGTCACGCCATTGATCTCGACGAAGCGGACGCCGAAGATATCCCGGTTCGGCTTGCCGAGCGTCCCGCTGATGCGGGCGGCCCCGGGTCCGGGCCAGGCGGTCGGGACGCTGTTGTTGTAGATCGAGTCATCCTGGGCAATCAGCAATCCGGGCATCAGCGCGATCGCCGCAGCGATCAGTAGTAGGGTCAGTCGATTCATGTCGTTTCTCCATGGATTGAGAAAAGTTTCAGTAAGTGAAGCTTATGCGCGCAATGCCTGTCATATCCATGGCAAGGCGTGTAAATTGCGCTGAAATCAATCTGAAGCCGGTCCGAGTTCGGTGCGAATTCCGGGCCAGGCTTCGGCCAGATCGGCGACCAGCTCGTTCACGCTCGGCATGACCGGCAGCTCGCCTTGCTCCTCCCACTGGACCGTGCGCGACCAGAGGACCGTGCCGCGCGGCATCGCGAGCAGTCGGGCATCGATTTGCCAGCGATCTTCCGCCGGACGGATGATGCTGCCCTCGATCAGCAGGCTGACGCCCAGATCCGCGGCCACCGCACTCGCCTGATCGTTGCGGTTTTCGTACGGTTTCAGCGCGGCTCGCCCGATCAGATCCAGATCCGCCAACTCCACTTCCCAAAGACGCGCCAGCAATCGATCGGCCACGAGCAGGCGCAGGCGCCGCTCGGGGCCGTCCTCCGAATACACCTCGAAGGGCATGATCGCCAGGGTCGGATTCTCGGGGGCGACCGAGGCAGGTTCGCTGCTCAGCCACCAGAACAGGGCGGCGAGCGACCCCAGGACAAGGACGACGAGGGCGAGCAGCGCCAGTCGCGACGAGCGAATTGACTTCGTTGCAGCAGCCGATGGCTTCCCCTCGTCGCTATCGGAATTCTCGCGCCGGACCGTCCCGAGGAAGCGGTAGCCTCTTCGCGGCACGGTTTCGATGAGCCGCGCGCCGGCGCCGATTTCGTCCAGAGCCTGACGCAGTTCACGCATCAGCGCCGCCAGACCGGACTCGAAATCGACGACCGTGCCCTCGTCCCAGACCGCCGCGCACAGATGGTCGCGGTTCAGAACCTCGCCCGGTCGTTCGAGGAAAGCCACGAGCAGACGCGCCGCCTGGGGTCGAAGCGTGACCGTTCGGCCGGCCTCCTGCCCGGTCAGGCGACCGTCCGATTCGTCGAAGCGGCATCCCTCGAACAGGTGGGATCGCTCAGGCATCGACGGAGCGATGGCCGTTCTTCCCGGTTGCCGGAGCTGATCGGCTTCGGATCGGGCGGCTCATGTTCCTGTAACGTGCTTTGCCATGCCGACAAGCCTGCCCGACGCCGGCGCGGGCCGGTAGACAATCGTCCTGAAATTCCGATGAAATTCTCCTGCAAACCGGCGCAAACCGAAATCTGCCGGCTTGTCCCTTACCGAACATGGCGAATGAACCAGCAGCGGTGAATCCGCTGGTTGCGCTGGAAATCCTTCGGTATCGACCAGGCGCTGCGGTCCTCGATTGCAAGATCATCGGCAAGCGTTTCGTCCAGCCGGAAGCGCCGCAGGTTGGTCGAGAAGATCAGGACGCCATCGGACTCGAGACAGCTTGCCGCGGCGCGAATCAGCGCGGCGTGGTCGCGCTGGACGTCGAAGTCGCCGTCCATGCGCTTCGAGTTCGAAAAGCTCGGGGGATCGAGAAAGATCAGATCGAATCGTTCCCGGCAACGGTCGAGCCATACCCGACAGTCGGCCTGAACGGTTCGGTGGACCCCGCTGTCGAGATCGTTCAGCCGCAGGTTCTGGCGCAGCCACTCGAGGTAGGTCCCCGACAGGTCCACGCTCGTGGTCGATCGGGCTCCACCGACGGCGGCGTGTACTGTCGCCGCGCCGGTGTAGCAGAAGAGGTTCAGAAAGCGTTTTCCCGCCGCGTGGCGGCCGATCCAGCTGCGCACCGGGCGGTGGTCGAGGAACAGACCGGTATCGAGGTAGTCGGTCAGGTTGATCTGCAGGCGGCAGCGACCTTCGCGCACGATCAGCCTCCGCGACTGCTTGCTGAGCTTCTCGTATTGTTCGCTGCCGCGCTGACGCCGCCGGACCTTGAAGACGAGCTGGTCGGGCGGGACGTCCAGCGCCGTCGGCAACGCGGTCAGTCCTGCCCGCAGGCGAGCCTGGGCCTTGCCGCTGTCGACCGACCCCGGCGCTTCGTATTCCTGGACGTGCAGCCAGGTCCCGTCCTCCCCGCGATAGACGTCCACCGCGAGGTTGTATTCCGGAATGTCGGCGTCGTAGACACGATAGCAATCGATGCCTTCTCGCTCACGCCAGCGTTTGAGCCCGCGCAGGTTCTTGTGCAGGCGGTTGATCAGATCCTCCGCCCCGGAGCGTTCGGTCTCGTCCGCCTGAGCTGCGATTTCGAAGCGCTCGAGCCGGCATTCCAGGGCACCGTTGAAAACCCGCCAGCTTCGCTCGGGCCTGAGCCCGATCTGACACCCGGAGCCGTTGAGAATCGTCGCGCCCCAGCCGCCGAAGTGCTGACGCAGCGTTTCGCCCAGACGCAGATACAGCGGCACGAGTTCGTGCTGCTCGGCGAGCCGTTCGCCGTATGGTGGATTTGTAACGACCAGGCCGGTTGAGCACCCCTCCGGCGGGCGGGCCGAATCGAGTTCGCGACATTCGATCCGAACCAGGTCCGCGAGACCCGCGCGCTCGAGATTGGCCCTGGCCTGACGCACCGCTGACGCGTCGTTATCGAAGCCGAGCAGCGGCGGCAGTGATTTCAGTCCGTTTTCCTGGCGCTCGATGGCCTCGTCGACCAGATCTTTCCAGGCCTCCGAGTCGTGGCCGCGCCAGCCCAGAAAACCGTAGTGCGTGCGCAGCAGTCCGGGTGCCGAGTCGCCGGCCATCCAGGCCGCCTCGATCAGCAGCGTACCCGAGCCGCACATCGGGTCGACCAGTCCGCCCCCTCGCCTGGCCAGCTCCGGCCAGCCGGCGCGGATCAGAATGGCCGCGGCGAGGTTCGATTTGAGCGGTGCGAGCAGGCTGGAATCGCGATAGCCGCGCTTGTGCAGACTGTCTCCCGACAGGTCGATACCGACGTTCACCCGGTCGCCGTGCATGTGCACGTTGACGCGGACGTCGGGCTGGCGCGTGTCAACGTTCGGGCGCTCGCCGCAGCGATCCCGGAACTGGTCGACGATCGCGTCCTTGACGCGCTGGGCGGCGAAACGACTGTGGTTCAGCCTGGCCTTGATGCCGGTGAAATCCACCGCCAGGGTCTGCTCGGTCCCGAGATGGCGGGACCAGTCGATCTCGCGCACCCTGGCGTAGAGCGCGCGCTCATCGCTGGCTTCGAAGTCGGCCAGCCGCAGCACGATGCGATTGGCGATCCGGGACCACAGGCAGGCCCGGTAGGCACCGCTCAGATCGGCGCGGAATCGGACGCCACCGCGCTGCTCACCCACGCCGTCGAGTCCGAGCGAGGCCAGCTCGGTGGCCAGAAGAGGCTCCAGACCTCGAGGGGCGGTCGCAAAAAGACCATGAATCCGCGTGCCGTTCATCCGATGTCATTCTACGGCAGTCCGAAGCGACTTCCTGATCCGGCCGGGGTCCGCGCGGCAGAAGGCGTTATGCACCGACAGCTTGCCATTGATTTCTGGTGCGGAACAATTGATAATTCAAGTCGTACGAAAAACATCGTACGTAATCGGATAATCACTCTGGAGGAACGGAACATGAACAATCTAGCTGACCGGTCAATGTCGCTGCGTGCCCTGCGTGTGGCGATTGTCGCCCTGGCGCTGGGGTTCGCCAGCGGCGGTTTCGCTTCGGAACTCGACCTGTTCGACAACACCCCTGGAAACAAGTATCTGGAAGCCGCGCAGCGGTCGTACGAAAACGGCTACTACTGGATGGCGCTGACCAATTTCCGCCGCGCCGCCCGCCGCGCGGACAAGCTGGCCCAGCACAATCTGGGGGTCATGCATTACCTCGGTCAGGGGGTCGATGCCGATCCGTCCCGGGCCTGGGCCTGGTTCGAGCTGGCAGCCGAGCGCCGCTATCCGAGGTTCGTGCAGATCGCCGATCAGGTCTGGGGCGAGCTCGATGAAGCCCAGCGTCGCGCAGCGACGGATATCCTGGAAAACGAACTCAAGGACTCGTTCGGTGATGCCTACGTCGTCGAGCGCGTGGCCCGTCAGATGGAACGGGACCAGCGCCGATCGACCGGCTCGCGGCTCGGCTTCGCCAGTCCGTTTCTCAACGTGGTCGAATCGAGCGGGAACATCAGTGTCAACAACGAAACGTATTCGATGACCATGCGCAATGCCACTCCGATGCCGGGCACGGTCTTCTATGACCCCACTCGATGGGACTTTTACGGGCTGCTGGAACTCGAAGGCATCCTCTTCGATGCCGAGGAGCGCGGGCAGGTCACTATCGGTGAACTCGAGCTGATCGAGCCTCAAGACGATTGAGAGGACAGACTGACGGCTTCGGGATATCTTCTGCTGCGCTGCCCATGCGGGCGGCGCTTGCAGTGATCTTCCATGTAGTTTTCAAGGCGCTTCCATTGCGTGAGTATTACGATCGCGACCGAGCGAATCCTGCGCATGGAAGCGTTTCTGTTCGATGCGGAATCTCAAGGCGAAGTGACGCTTGGTGAGTTCAATGTGGTTGACGATGATGAGGCACCCGGGAAAAACGCTCCCGATGATGATTGATTCAGTGAATTACAGGCTATTGTCAGGAAAGTTTTCAGATTGTTCCATGGTGTTTCCAGTAGGGCTTGCTCGATACTCGATCACGCCCGGCACGCATTGAACCGGGAACTCAATCTAACCAGGAGGGTTTCGAGCATGACGCATTCACTTCATGGCAAAGAACGGATACATCGGCCTCTGAACAGGTCAATCCTTGGCTGCCTGGCGACTCTACTGCTCGCGGTGGCCTGCCTGCTGCCATTCGGGGTTTCGGCGGAGGACAACTACGCCGAGCGCACGCCAGGTCAGGAGTTTCTGCACAAGGGACTGCGCGCCCATGAAGATGGCCAGTACAGTATCGCCCAGCGCGAATTCCTGTCGGCGGCACGCTGGTCGGACAAGCTGGCCCAGTACAACCTCGGGGCGATGCACTACCACGGTCAAGGTTTCGAACGAGACTGGGCGCGCGCCTGGGCCTGGTTCAAGATCTCCGCCGAGCGTGATTACCCCCTGTTCGTCGACGTCGCCGATCATGTCTGGGCTGCGCTTGACGATGCCGAGCAGGAGCGCGCCCGCTACATTTACGAAGATGAACTATTGCCACGCTACAGCGATGAAGCGACCGTTGATCGTACCGTTCGATTCATGCGTCGCGATCAGCGCAAGGCTACTGGATCGCGCCTTGGTTGGGCTGGAGGTTTTCTCGAGGTCATCGAACCTGACGGACCCGTCATGATCGACCCCTTCAGGGGAACCCTCAAGATCCTGTCCGGCACCCGATACCGCGGCGAGGAGTTCTACGAGAAGGAGTTCTGGGATTTCGAGCGGATCATGCGTCTCGAGGCGGCGCTGTTCGATGCTCACACCAGGGGAGAGGTGACCCTGGGCGACTTCGAAATCATCGAGGATGATGCCGATCGCGGTCAGGACGAGCAGTGATCGCGGGATGATCCGCCGGCGGGCAACTGCCGACACCGCATGGCCCATTAGGCAGCAGCGCTTCAAACCTCCTGCAGGCGACCATGTCGAGGCAGGTACAAGGCGGTTCTGATGGCGCGTTCACCCATCTGTTCGAACAATCGGCGATAGGTTGACAACTGTTCGCGGTAACGGACGGCTTCCTCGCGCAGGAAGCCGTCCAGATCGCCGCCCTCGTGATATCCCGACTTGTAATCGATGATCCAGCACACGCCGTCCTGATCGACGAATGTCCGGTCGATGACGGCGTTGATGAGTTCACCGTCCAGCACCCCGCTCAGCGCCAATTCGCAGTCGTGTTCCGGGTGCTCGCCACTGAGGATCCAGCGGCCTGTTTCCGAAGCCAGGGTCAGGTCCAGAGCCCGGCGGACGACATCGGCCGAATCGGCCAGCTCGGAATGGCCGGTACCGGCGGCCTGCAGCAGGCCGGGAATGCGTTCGCGCAGGCTCGCTAGTCGGTCCGCGGGCATCGCTTCGATGCCGACGCGCCCGATCTCTTCGAGCAGGCGATGGATCACGGTACCGTTGCGCCGCGCCTGGGCACCCGCCCAGTTGAACTCGATCTCGACCGGGCGCTCGCGCGGGGGCAGGCTCGGTTTCCAGGCCAGGGTGGGTGCCAGCTCGGGCGACCAGTCTGCGACCACCCGCCGCAGTCGCTGAGAATTGACCGCCAGTTCGCCCACCTCGCCTGGGCGGTCACCGGCCCGCGCCTGCTCGGTTACTGCTGCGTTCAGCGCATCCCGGAAATCGTTTTCGCAGCTCGGCCAGAGGCTGGCCAACAGGCTGCCTTTGGCGGGTTCGGGCTCGGCTTTTTCCGGATCGATCACGGCGCTCAGAACCAGACGTTCCCTGGCCCGCGTTGCGGCGACGTAGAGCAGGCGCTGCTGCTCGTAGTTCTCGCGTTGCTTGCGCTGGCCCTGGATGAGATCGATCAGTGCGCTGTTCTTCGCCTGTTCGGCCGAGCGCAGCGGAGCGAGCAGGACCTGCTCGTCGCCGGACTCCGGGGTGAAGGGCAGCCAGTACAGCAGCTCCTGTTTTGCTCCGGCCGGCTGGCGGTCAAGTCCGGGTATGAACACCACGTCCCACTCCAGGCCCTTGGCGCCGTGCATGGTCAGGATTTCGAGCCGCACCGACTCGTCTGGAGGGTCGCCTTCGGTCTTCTGCGCGGCCAGCAGCTCCATGAAACCGTTCCAGTCGGCCAGCAGGCCCTCGTCTTCGGCCTGTTCGAGAATGCCGAAAAACCGCTGGGCGTCGCGCCGCGACGTGGGGTCGGCCGTCAGAATCTGCGGACCACCCAGTCGAAGGAACAGACCTTCGACGCGGTCGCGAACCGACAGCCGCCCGCGCACGGCACAGGCAGCATCGATGGCTTCGTAGATGCGCTGCGCCCGCGCCCGATCATCCTGGGTCAGGCGATCCAGCGCTTCAGCACCGAGCGGCTCGCGCCCATCGCCGGCCAGAGCGTGGAGCGCCGCGAGGTCCAGCCCGCACAAGGGCGAGCGGAGCACGGCCAGCCGGGCCGAGGGATGGGCCGGATTCAGCACGAGACGGGTGATCGACAGCAGGTCCTGGGCGATCGGTCGCATCATCAGATCATCCAACTGCACGGCCCGGAAGCGGATGCCCTGACTCGTGAGCGCCGGAATCAGCTCGTTCAGGTGCGAGCGCGCCCGTACGATAACGGCCGCCTTGAATTCCGGATGCTCATCAAGCGTTCGTGCGATCTGCTCGGCCATGGCCGCAGCCTCGCGTCCGCGATCCGGCCGGGCAATGATCTGCACCCGACCCCCGGTATCGCGCGCCGGCTCGGACGGCGCATAACGGACCGCGCCGGCGGCCATGTCCTCGATCGCCGGAAAGGCCGGACCGACATTGTCATTGACCCACTCGACGATTTCCGCCCGCGACCGGAAGTTGCGGCTGAGCTGGCAGAACTCGACGCGCTGAGCGCCGATGCCCCGCTCGCGGGTGCGCATGAACAGGCCGACCTCGGCTTCCCTGAAACGATAAATGGACTGCATCGGGTCGCCGACGAGAAACAGCGAACGACCGCCATCACCACCCCCTTCGCCCTGCCAGCCGCCGATCAGCTTCTCGAGGAGATGGAACTGGCCCCAGTTCGTGTCCTGGTACTCATCGACCAGGATGTGCTGGATGCGCTGGTCAAGATACAGGGCCAGATCGCTATAGCCTGTCTCGGCATCGCCCAGGCCGCGCTGGGCCGCTTCGCCGAGGGCCGCGAAGTCGCTTTTCCCGCGCTCGGCAAACAGCAGATCGAGCTCGGCGGCGGCCTGCTTCAGTACCCGGATCAGCGCGGCCAGCACGGGCCACTCGCCTTCGGCATAGCGCGGCACGGGCAGGGCGCGGGCCAGGTGCAGTGCACCGGCGAGTTCCGCGTTCAAAGTCCAATTTTCAAGCAGCGCGGCCATCCGGTCCTTGTGCTCGGTCCTGGGCGGGAAGCCGAAGTTCTTCGTCAGACTCCTGCGCCAGCTGCCGTCGTTCGTCAGCAAGGCGAAGCCGAGCATCCGCCAGCCGCCCAGATCATCGGGAATCGGTGCCGGCAGCCGACCGTAATCGGTCCAGTCGGCATAAGGCGTTTGCTTTGGCAGATCGCCTGCGCTCCGGGACGCGTCGCGCAGGATGCTCATCAAAGCGTGCTCATCGAAGCCGGCCTCGCGCAAGGCCTGCCGCAGACAATCATGCGCGCGCTGCAGTTGGTCGCTGACCAGGTCGTGCAGGGTTGCTTCGAATGCCTGCTGTTCCAGCGGCTCGACGCGGCCGATCGCGCGCAGCCACTGCTCGCGCTGCCCGAGCAGGCTCATCAACAGGGCTTCGAGGCCCTGGCTGCGATGGTCGCGCCAGCGCAGCAGGCGGCCGATGTCCTTGCTGAGCTCATCGCCGGCATTCAATCGACCCAGCGTGCGCCGGGCGGCTTCGCGATACAGGGCCTGGGTGTTTTCGGCCGGCGTCGGTACCGGACCGAGCTGGCTGGCCACCGGCATGGTCCGCGCCAGGTACTGGTTGAAGCTGTCGATCGTGCGGATCATCAGGCGCTGCGGATTCTCGAGCAGGCCCCAGGCCTCGACGCGCGACTCGATCGCCCGGGCGCGCGCGGCCGTTGCACGCTCGTGGTCCTTCTCGGCGACAAGGGCCGGATCGAGATACTGAAGTATGCGCTCGCGCATCTCGGCGGCGGCCTTGCGGGTGAAGGTGATGGCCAGCACCGCTTCGGGTTCCTCGACGGTGGCCAGGAGGGCGAGGTAGCGCTCGACCAGCAGGGTGGTCTTCCCGGACCCGGCCGGCGCCTGAACGATCACCGATCGGCCGGGTTCGACGGCGAGCTGTCGGGCTTCGATATCAGTCATCGTCTTCAGGCTCCAGATCGGCGACCTGTTCATGAATCCGGCACAGGGCCTCCAGATCGCAGCGCTGACAGGCCTGGCGATCCCGAGGCTCGATCTGTGCCCGGCCAGTCTCGAAACCGTCGGCGATCTGCTCCAGCCAGCGGTACCAGTCGGCCCTGAGCGTTTCCCAGTCCTCGTAGGCCTTGAACCTGGACCGGCTGTCGGCCCCGATGACCTTGACCCCGCTGATGCCGAGATCCGCCTGCGCGAGGCCGTCGAAGCCGAGATCGTCCGGCGTCAGCCGCGCAAAGGCCAGGCCGGCCGGCGGAACCGGTCTTGGACTGACGTAGGCCGGTAGCTGAACATCCTTGAGCCGTTCCTCCGGGAACCAGGCCGCGCTGGAGGCCTTGCCGGTCTTGTAGTCGAGAATCAGCGCGCCGTGGTCGCCGACCTGGTCGATGCGATCGATCTTGCCGCGCAGTCGCAGACCCGCAAACTGCAGGTCCACCGGCTGCTCCAGCGCCTCCACCTGGAACGGCGCGCGGTCGAGCTCGATCGCAATCCAGCGCTCGACGGTTCGCTGCAGGCAGTCCGCCTCCAGCGCCCGCTCGGCAGCGGTCATGAGCTGGGGATTGCGCAGCAGCAGGGCCTCCAGGCTCGCATCGATGCACTCCTTGATCCGCGTGCTGCGCCGGTCCGGGCCCATTTCGATCAAGGCGGCCTGATCGGGCAGGTCGGTCCAGAAGCGCTCGAGCACCTTGTGCACCAGGGTGCCGCGCGTGCGCGGGTCCAGTCCGGGGCTCGGCGGCAGTGGCGTCCAGGCCTTGAGGCGGTGACGGGCAAAGGCCCGGAACGGGCAGTCCGACTGGTCCTGCAGCACGCGCGTACCGCCGTCGACGTCCCGAGCCGCCAGTCCCGGGCCGTGACAAGGCTCGTCCAGCCACTCCATCGGCGCGGCCGCGATTGTCTCCGGGTCGTCCTGCACCGCCACGTTCATATTGCCGAGCAGGCGACTCGGCTGCCGGGCCACGTCTTCGCTGCCGCGGCTATAGCTGCCGATCCGCTCCGGCGCGATCCAGGCCAGCGCGCGCAGTTCGTCCCCGGCGCGCCGCAAACAGGCCTGGGCATTGGCCGAGGGCAGAGGGTCCTGCAGGAAATGCGGAATGAAGGGGTCGCGCCGGCTCACGCCTGGCCAGGTCTGATCATCCAGGCCGACCAGCCAGGCTCCGTCGAAGCGCGAGCCCAGTGCCTCCTCGACGCCCAGAATCTCGACCGCCGCGCCGTGATTGCGCTCGCGAAAGCGGCTGTCGCCGGCCATATCCCCCAGCAGTTTCAGGGCCTGGGCGCGGGGCAGGGGACGGTCCTGGACCACGTCCAGGCTGCTGAATTCCTCCAGCAGATCATGAAAGCGCTGCAGGGTCTGGAATTCGCGGCTGTCAAGCGTGCGGCCGTGGCCGAAGCCGAGAGCCTTGAGCTCGGTCTGGAAGCGCTCGATCCACTGCGACGGCAAAGCCGGCCCCCGATGTGCCCGCCGGACCGTGTTCCAGCCGCGCAGATGGGTGGCGAGTACTCGGGCTCCGGCACCCGAGGCGACCTTGTTCAGCTGACCGGCATCGACAAACCACGGATTGCGATCCCAGAGCGCGTTCCGAGCTGCTGCCCGAGGCAGCGTTTCCTCGACGGAGCCTTTCAGAAACGGCGACTGCCACAGGATTTCGGTCTGCGACTGATCCATGCGCTGCGGGTCGAGCTGCAGGCAGGCCAGGGCATCGGCCACCAGGTCCCAGCGACTCAGATTGGGCCCCAGCGAGCAGTGCCAGGCCGGCTGCGCAGGGGCCTGCAGCACGGCCGCCGCCGGGTCGAAGACCTGCCGGAACGTGCGTTCGGCCAGGGCCAGATGATCGCCCAGGCGCGGCACGACCACGGCCAGTCGCGCATCCGGATCGCGTTCAACACGTTCCCGAGCCCAGCGCGCCGCCGCCCGCAGCTCATCATCGATCTCGGTAAAGCTCAGCAGCTCGGAAAGCAGCGGAACGGACGCCGGCGTATCCGCCCGCTCGATGGCCACACCGGCATCCTCGGCCGCCTGCAGAATGCTGCGCTGCAGCGGCGGCAGCGCCAGCTCGAAGCCCGACAGCTCGATGCTCCCCGGAAGGCGAATCGCGCCCTGTCGGATCAGGCCCGGCAGTTCCGAGGCCAGCTGCCACTCATCGCTTGTTCCACGCCGCTTGCAGAGCGCCAGATAGGCCTGCGACCAGAGCCTGAACTGTTCGCAGTCGACCGACAGCCCGCTGTCCGGCCAGCTCGAAGGCGAACGAAGCTCGAATTCATGGATCAACCGCCAGCTCGCCTGCGCCATTTCGGCCACGCGCGGCTCACCGATGAAGACCTGGTGGTTGATCACCGAGCGCCAGAGCGCGCGAGCCTGGAGGGTCGAGAGCAGGATCGAGCTGATCGCGCCACTGACGTAGGCGTCCTGAATCAACTGGCTGGTCCAGTGACCAAGGGCCTGGACGATGGGCGTCTTCCAGGCGGTGCTGCCCTGCCGGACTTCACGTTCGGCAAGGTGCCGGCGGACTGATCGGGCCAGGCGGGGTGTCGGGGTCAGGATCAGCGTTGCCGTTGCCATGAAAACAGTATGCCGAAGGCGATTCTCAAAAGTTGAGAAACGAACCGCTGAGAACTTCTTCTTTATTCAGGCTGGCTCGGAGTAGAAGTATCGCCGCGAGCCTGGCGGGAGGCGAATCACGGGCCTGGTCAGGCTCAACACAGGCAATCGCTCATGCGCGGGCGCGCGAGAGCACGGAGAGCTGGTAGGGGTCGAGCGTCAGCTCGCGGGTGGCCGTAACGGCTCGACCGGCGAACAGATCGACCATGGTCTTGCGCATGCCGAGCTGTCGCAGCCGGCGTGCTTCGAGCTGCTGGGTCTGTTCGCTGAAGTTCGCCACGACCAGCACGCTGTTGCGCCCGTGGTTGCGGAAGAAACCGAACACGTGCCGGTTGCCCGTATCGAGCAGTTCCGTCTCGGAACGGGTGAAGGCCAGGTTCTGCTGGCGCAGCTGGATCAGGCGCTGGATCTGCGTGTAGACCTGCCCCACGGGCGTCTGGTCGTCACGACGATCGCGGGCCCGCTCCCAGTCGAAGGCCGGACGGTGGAGCCAGCGCGAGTCGCCGCTCTTCTCCGGATCCTGGTCGTAGTCGTGATCGTTGAGCGTGGCGATCTCGTCGCCGAGGTAGATCAGCGGGATGCCGCCGATGGTGATGATGATGCCGTGCAGCAGGACGATACGACGAACGGCGAGCGCCTGCGCTGCCCCGTCGCCCTCGGCAATTGCCTTCTCGAGGCCGCAGAGCGAGGCGAGCGTGCCGGAGACGCGTGCATCCCCGGTGGCCGGGTTCTCCATGAACGGCACTCCCCGCGCGAACGAGCCCGGAAACCGTCCGGTGAAGAAGTCGGTGAGGAAACGACGGTGGGACGCCGGATCGAAACCGAGCGCTTCTACGTCGTCGTCGGCGAAGGTCCAGCCGATGTCGTCGTGGGAGCGCACGTAGTTGACCCAGGCGCAGCCGGCCGGGATCTCGAAGCGCCGCTGCATGGACCGGTAGAGCACGCGAACGTCGCGGGTGGCAAGCGCCTCCCAGAGCAGCGCCATGAGCGTCGGGTTGTAGGACAGCGGGCACTCGTCGCGGCTGATGTAGCGCTGCACTTCGTCCGGATGGACAATCGCTTCGGACTTGAACACCAGCGCGGGTGCGGCGATCCTGGCAAGCGCGTTGAAGGCCTGGATGAGCTGGTGGGCTTCGGGGCGGTTCTGGCAGTTCGTCCCCAGCTCCTTCCAGGTGAAGGCCACGGCGTCCAGGCGGACGATCTCGATCCCCTGGTTGGCGAGGAAGAGAAGCTCCCCGAGCATCTTCGTGAAGACCTCGGGATTGCCGTAGTTGAGATCCCACTGATAGGTGTTGAAGGTGGTCCAGACCCAGCGTCGCAGGATGGGTTCGAAGGTGAAGGCACCCGGATGGTCGTCCGGAAACACTTCGGACATGCTGGCCTCGAACGCATCCGGCAGGGTGCGATCCGGATAGATCCGGTAGTAGTCCAGGTAGTCCTCGTCGCCGGCTTTCGCCCGCTGGGCCCACTCGTGGTCGTCGGCCGTGTGGTTGTAGACGAAGTCCAGCACCAGCGAGATGCCGTCGTGGCGCAGGTCTCGCGCCAGTTCGGCGAGCGCTTCCATGGTGCCGAGCTCGGGCCGGGTCTCGCGAAAGCTGCTCACCGCGTAGCCGCCGTCGTTGTCGCCCTCCGGCACGCGGAAGACGGGCATGAGGTGGAGGTAGGTGACGCCCAGCTCCTTCAGGTACCCGATCCGCTCCTTGAGCCCGTCGAAATTCCCGGCGAAGAGATCGACGTAGCACATCGCGCCCAGCATCCGGTGCGACAGATACCACTCGGGATCCGACTGACGCATGGCGTCGAGCGCCTTGAGCTCGCCATCGCGCTCGATCCAGTGCCCGGCGGCGCAGTGGATCGCCTGCTCGAGGTGGTAGAAGAAGTCGTATGCCTGTCCGTAGAGATCGTGGAAACACTCGAAGAAGCGCGGATAATGGCGGTGCAGGCGATCCTCGAAACCCTCCCATTCGGCCTCGTCGCAGTGGGGCTGAAAGGCCTGCCGAAGGCGCGGCAGCAGGCGCTTCAGGGAGACACGCGCCTCGCGCGGAAACCAGGCCATTCTGGCTTCGGTGTTCATCGTAACCTCGGAATTTCGTCTGGACCGGCTCCCGAGATTAACGCAGCCCAGTGCAAGTTCCAATCAAGCCCACTAGTCGAGCACCATGAGCCTGTTTGCGTCTTCCGCGTCCGCGCCATGGTTCTCGCAGCCCGCATCCTCTCCGAGGGATTGATGCATGTCCAGGATTTCCCTTTGGGATTTCCCTTGCATCCTGGCGCCTGCCGCGGGGCGCTTCGCTACTCGTTACAATCGCGTGACCGGACTCACGGATGTCCACCCCAGCCCCGTCCGAAGAGGAAAACAAGCCGCATGACCAGCAGTCAACAACGGGCCGCCCTGCAGCGCCAGATCTGGGCCATTGCCAACGATGTCCGCGGCGCGGTGGACGGCTGGGATTTCAAGCAGTACGTGCTGGGGACGCTGTTCTACCGCTTCATCAGCGAGAATTTCGCCAGCTACATCGAGGCCGGGGACGAGAGCATCGACTACGCCGGCCTGCCGGACAGCGTGATCACGCCGGAGATCAAGGATGACGCGATCAAGACCAAGGGTTATTTCATCTACCCCAGCCAGCTGTTCGCCAATGTGGCCCGGAACGCCCATCGCAACGACAGCCTGAACACCGACCTGGCCGCGATCTTCGCCGCCATCGAAGGCTCGGCCAGCGGCTACCCCTCCGAGGGCGACATCAAGGGCCTGTTCGCCGATTTCGACACCACCAGCAACCGCCTGGGCAATACGGTGAAGGACAAGAACAGCCGCCTGGCGGCGGTGCTGAAGGGCGTGGCCGGGCTGGACTTCGGTGATTTCGAGGGCAGCCAGATCGACCTGTTCGGCGATGCCTACGAGTTCCTGATTTCCAACTACGCCGCCAATGCCGGCAAGTCCGGCGGCGAGTTCTTCACCCCGCAGCACGTCTCGCGCCTGATCGCCCGCCTGGCCATGCACCGGCAGAAGCGCGTCAACAAGATCTACGACCCGGCGGCCGGCTCCGGCTCGCTGCTGCTGCAGGCGAAGAAGCATTTCGACGCCCACATCATCGAAGACGGTTTCTACGGTCAGGAGATCAACCACACGACCTACAACCTGGCGCGGATGAACATGTTCCTGCACAACATCAACTACGACAAGTTCAACATCCAGCTGGGCAACACCCTGACCGACCCGCACTTCGGCGACGAAAAGCCCTTCGACGCGATCGTTTCCAATCCGCCCTATTCGGTGAAATGGATCGGCAGCGACGACCCGACCCTGATCAACGATGACCGCTTTGCCCCGGCCGGCGTGCTGGCGCCCAAGTCCAAGGCCGACTTCGCCTTCGTGCTGCATGCGCTCAGCTACCTGTCGGCCAGGGGCCGGGCGGCCATCGTCTGCTTCCCGGGCATCTTCTACCGCAGCGGGGCGGAGAAGAAGATCCGCCAGTACCTGGTCGACAACAACTACGTGGAAACGGTGATCTCGCTGGCACCCAACCTGTTCTACGGCACCACCATCGCAGTCAACATCCTGGTCCTGTCCAAGCACAAGTCCGACACCGGCGTGCAGTTCATCGACGCCAGCGGCGAAGCCTGGTTCAAGAAGGAGACCAACACCAACGTCCTGACCGAGCAGCACATCGACGACATCATGGCGGCCTTCGATAGCAAGGCGAACGTCGACCATCTCGCCCGCACCGTGCCCCAGGAAGAGGTCGCCGCCAACGACTACAACCTGTCGGTCAGCAGCTACGTCGAGGCCAGGGACACGCGCGAGCAGATCGATATCGCCCGGCTCAATGCGGCGCTGAAAACGACCGTGGCCAGGATCGACCAGCTGCGGGCGGAGATCGATGCGATCGTCGTGGAGATCGAGGGCGAGGGTCAAGGGGCATGAGCGGCTTGGGCTTTATGGAAAAGTTGCTGGATGGCGGTAGCGTTGAGTGGAAAGCGCTAGGCGATGTGCTTGTTCGGACAAAAGGAACCAACATCACCGCCGGAAAGATGAAGGAGCTGCATAAGGATGGAGCCCCATTGAAAGTCTTTGCGGGCGGAAAAACTGTTGCCTTTGTCAATTATGAAGACATTCCTTCGAAAGACGTAAATTCAGAACCGTCAATTATCGTAAAGTCCCGGGGCGTAATTGAGTTTGAGTACTACGACAAGCCATTCTCGCATAAGAATGAAATGTGGTCGTATTACTCGAGCGGAGATCTAGTTAACATCAAGTACGTCTACCACTTTCTGAAAATCAGTGAGGTTTACTTTCAAAAACTTGGAAGCAGAATGCAGATGCCACAAATCGCAACTCCCGATACCGACAAGTTTAGGATCCCCATTCCATGCCCCGACAACCCGAAAAGATCGCTTGAAATCCAGGCCGAGATCGTTCGCATCCTGGACAGCTTTACCGAGCTGACCGCCGAGCTGACCGCCGAGCTGACCGCCCGCAAGAAGCAGTACCACTACTACCGCGACAAGCTGCTGAGCTTCGAGGACGGGGAAGTCGAGTGGAAAACGCTGGGAGAAGTTGCCGTCATTCAGCGCGGTGCATCACCAAGGCCAATCGCGAAGTACATAACAGATGATCCTGGCGGCGTTCCTTGGATCAAGATTGGGGATACCTCCTCGGGCTCAAAATATGTTTACGCTACAGCGCAGAGAGTTACCCTGGAAGGCGCGCAAAAATCTCGAGTTCTGAGCAAAGGAGACTTTATTCTTTCGAATTCAATGAGCTTTGGGCGACCCTATATACTTGCAATAGAAGGGGCTATTCATGATGGATGGGCGTCAATTAGCGACTTTAGCGGGACATTTGATTCCGACTATCTGTATCACTATCTATCATCAAATGCCGTTCAGAGTTACTGGGCTGGAAAAATTAATAGCGGCTCGGTGAGTAATTTGAATACGAAAATCATTCAAAGTCTGCCCATTCCCGTTCCTGATTTTGCTTTACAGCACAAAATCGCTTCACTGCTGGACAAATTCGATACCCTGACCACGTCCATCAGCGAGGGCCTGCCGCGCGAAATCGAGCTGCGCCGGAAGCAGTACGAATACTACCGCGATCGGCTGCTCAGCTTCCCCGGGCCCGAGGCGGCGGTCGCCGGGTCGCCGTGAGTCCCGCGCGACGAGGGCTCGGGCGCGCGGCCTTATCGGTCGAGGCGATCCGCCCATCGGCTTGTAAAATCATCCACCTCCGTGATGTAATATCATCCACTTGACGGCGAATATTCTCCATTCGATGCTTCCGCGCGCCATACAGGCCACCCTGGCCGATGCCCTGAGCGACACCCCGGTGGTGTTGCTCAACGGGGCCCGGCAGACGGGCAAGAGCACCCTGGCGCAAGCCCTGCGCCCGGGCGTTCGCTATCTCACCCTGGATGATCCGGTGGTGCTGTCGGCGGTCAAGGCCGATCCCTTCGGCTTCGTGGCCGCGCTCGACGGGCCGGTTTGTCTGGACGAGGTGCAGCGGGCCCCGGAGCTGTTCCTGGCGGTCAAGGCGGCCGTGGACAAGGATCGCAGCCCCGGGCGCTTCCTGCTCACCGGCTCGGCCAATGTGCTGATGTTGCCGCAGATGGCCGATTCCCTGGCCGGGCGGATGGAGATCGTCGAGCTGTGGCCGCTGGCGCAGAGTGAGCTGAACCGGCATGGCGGGAGCGTGATCGATCGGCTCTTTGCCGGCGACTTTCCGCAGCAGGAGCCGTTCGATCGGCCCGATTTCATTGCCCGGCTGGTGGCCGGCGGCTATCCGGAAGCCACCCAGCGCAGCAGTGAGCGGCGTCTGGGGGCCTGGTTCGACAGTTATATGGCCACGATTCTGCAGCGGGATATCAGGGACCTGGCCAGTATCGAGGGTTTGACCGAACTGCCTGCCCTCGTCAGGCTGCTGGCCGTGCGCAGCGGCGGCTTGCTCAATTTTGCCGAGCTGGCGCGAACGAGCGGCATTCCGCAAACCACCCTGAAGCGCTACATGACGTTGCTCGAGACCCTGTTTCTGATTCGCCGGGTTCCGGCCTGGTCCTCTCACCTGGGCAAGCGCCTGCAGAAATCGCCGAAGCTGTTCCTGTCCGATTATGGTTTGATGGCTCACCTGCAGGGCCTGAGCGCGGCACGCTTGACGGCGCAGCACGGTCTGCCGGGGAATCTGGTCGAGGCCTTCGTGCACGCCGAGCTGGCCAAGCATCAGACCTGGGCGGCGGCGTCCACACAACTGATGCACTACCGCACCAGCACGGGCATCGAGGTGGATTTCGTGCTCGAGAATCGGCAACAGGAACTGCTGGGCATCGAGGTCAAGGCGGCGGCCACCGTGACCGGAAAGGACTTCAAGGGTCTGCGTCATCTGCGCGACACCGCACCGGCACAGTTCAAGCGCGGCGTGCTGCTCTATACCGGCGAGCAGGTGGTCGACTTCGACGAACGATTGACGGCGGTGCCGATCGGACTGCTGGCATGACACCGGAGGGCGATCAATGAGCGACTACAAGACCATCGCTGAAACCAACCATTTCATCGTCCTGGACAAGTACACCCGGCACGCGCAGGTCAGCGAGACCTACCAGAGCGAGTACGATCTTGAGCGCGAGTTCATCGCCGATCTTCAGAGCCAGGGTTATGACTACCTGCCCGATCTGAACAACCCGGAGGCCCTGCTGGCCAACGTTCGTGCCCAGCTTGAGGCCCTGAACCAGGTGAGCTTCTCCGATGCGGAGTGGCAGCGCTTTGTCGAGACCTACCTCGACCGGCCGAGCGAGAGCATGGTCGACAAGACGCGCAAGGTGCACGACGACCACGTCCATGATTTCGTTTTCGACGATGGCCGTATCCAGAACATCCATCTGTTCGACAAGACCACGCTCGCCCGCAACAAGGTGCAGGTGATCAAGCAGTTCGAGCAGGGTGGCAGCTATTCCAGTAGTCACGCCAATCGCTATGACGTCACCATCCTGGTCAACGGCCTGCCCCTGGTGCAGGTGGAGCTGAAGCGGCGCGGCGTGGCCATTCGCGAGGCCTTCAATCAGGTCCATCGCTACAGCAAGGAAAGCTTCAACAGCGAGCATTCCCTGTTCCGCTACCTGCAGCTGTTCGTGATTTCAAACGGCACGGACACGCGCTACTTTGCCAACACCACCCGGCGCGACAAGAACAGCTTCGATTTCACCATGCACTGGGCGAAGGCCGACAACGGCCTGATCAAGGACCTGAAGGACTTCACCGCCACCTTCTTCCAGAAGAACGCCCTGCTGGAAGTGCTGCTGAAGTATTCGGTGTTCGATGTCAACGATACCCTGCTGGTGATGCGCCCCTACCAGATCGCCGCGACCGAGCGGATCCTGTGGAAGATCCGAAGCTCGCACAACGCCCGGCGCTGGAGCCAGCCCGACAGCGGCGGTTATGTCTGGCACACCACGGGCTCCGGCAAGACCCTGACCAGCTTCAAGGCGGCGCGGCTGGCGACGCGCCTGGATTTCGTCGACAAGGTGTTCTTCGTCGTCGACCGCAAGGATCTGGACTACCAGACCATGAAGGAGTACCAGCGCTTCTCGCCCGACAGCGTGAATGGTTCCGACAGCACGGCCGGCCTGAAACAAAACCTCGGCCGGGACGACAACAAGATCATCGTCACCACCATCCAGAAGCTCAACAACCTGATGAAGAGCGAAGCGGACCTGCCCGTCTACCGGCAGCAGGTGGTGTTCATCTTCGACGAGTGCCATCGCAGCCAGTTCGGCGAGGCGCAGAAGAACCTGAAGCGGAAATTCAGGCGCTATTACCAGTTCGGCTTTACCGGCACGCCGATCTTTCCGCAGAACGCCTCTGGCGCGGAAACCACCGCCAGCGTGTTCGGTCGGGAACTGCATTCCTACGTCATCACCGATGCGATCCGGGACGAGAAGGTGCTCAAGTTCAAGGTCGACTACAACGATGTGCGCCCACAGTTCAAGGCCATCGAGACCGAGCAGGACGAGGCCGTGCTTACTGCTGCAGAGAACCGTCAGGCCCTGCTGCATCCCGAGCGCATCCGCGAGGTGTCGCAGTACATCCTCGACCACTACCGGCAGAAGACCCACCGCCTGCAGGCCGGCAGCGCCGAGACCGGCAAGGGCTTCAATGCCATGTTCGCAGTCAGCAGCGTGGACGCCGCCAAGCTCTACTACGAGCGCCTGAACGCGCTGCAGGCCGGCAGCGAGCGACCGCTCAGGATCGCCACGATCTTTTCCTACGCCGCCAATGAGGAACAGGACGCGATCGGGGATATTCGCGACGAGAGCTTCGATGTCTCGGCCATGAACAGCAGCGCGAAGGAATTCCTGAGCGCGGCCATCGCCGACTACAACGGTTTTTTCAGGACCAGCTTCAGCGTCGACAGCCAGGGCTTCCAGAACTACTACCGCGATCTGGCCAAGCGGGTGAAGGCGCGCGAGATCGACCTGCTGGTGGTGGTGGGGATGTTCCTGACCGGCTTCGATGCCCCCAGGCTCAACACCCTGTTCGTCGACAAGAACCTGCGCTTCCACGGCCTGATCCAGGCCTATTCGCGCACCAACCGGATCTTCGATGCCGCCAAGACCTTCGGCAATATCGTCACCTTCCGCGACCTCGAGCAGGCCACCATCGACGCCATCACCCTGTTCGGCGACCAGAACACCGCCAACGTGGTGCTGGAAAAGAGCTACCAGGAGTACATGGAGGGCTTTACAGACATCGTCACCGGCGAGGCCCGGCGCGGATTCAAGGCGGTGGTCGCAGAGCTGGAGACGCGTTTCCCGGACCCCGACGCGATCGTCAAGGAGAAGGACAAGAAAGCCTTTGCCAAGCTGTTCGGCGAGTACCTTCGGGTCGAGAATATTCTGCAGAACTACGACGAATTCGCCAGCCTGAAGGCGCTGCAGGGCGTCGATAGGACTGATCCTGAAGCGGTCGAGGCGTTCAAGGTCGAGCACCACCTCAGCGATGAGGATCTCGAGGCGCTCGAGGGCACCCGGCTACCATCCGAGCGACGGATCCAGGACTACAAGTCGACCTACAACGACATCCGCGACTGGCTGCGCCGGCAGAAGGCGGGGGACGAGCAGGGCGAGTCCACCATCGACTGGGATGATGTGGTGTTCGAGATCGACCTGCTCAAATCCCAGGAGATCAACCTCGACTACATCCTGGAGCTGCTCTTCGAGCACAACAAGAAGACCCGCAGCAAGTCGGACCTGATCGAGGAAGTGCGCCGTCTGATCCGGGCCAGCCTCGGCAACCGGGCCAAGGAAAGCCTGGTGGTGGACTTCATCCACCAGGCCGACCTGGACGAGATCCCCGACAAGGCCAGCGTGATCGAGGCCTTCTTCACCTACGCTCGCGCCGAGCAGCAGCGCGAGGCCCAGGCGCTCATTGCCGATGAAAGCCTGAACAGCGACGCGGCAAAGCGCTACATCGCCAACTCACTCCGGCGCGAGTTCGCCAGCGACAGCGGCACCGAACTGAACGCCATCCTGCCCAGGATGAGCCCCTTGAACCCGCAGTATCTGAGCAAGAAGCAGAGCGTCTTCCAGAAAATCGCCGCCTTCGTGGAGAAGTTCAAGGGCGTCGGGGGAGAGGTCTAATCACTGCAATGTTTTGCATGGAAGGCAAGTAGAAAGTGTGCCTTAACCCTGCCCGATAAATACTATAAAACCTCCAAGAACCTTGATGCAGGCCCAACGCCGGACACCCAGGCAATCGAGCCATTATCATGGCCCACAACAGGTATTTTCCCTCTGGTCAGGGTCGGTGCCGGGAATGCGGCAATCAGATCCTCCCGGCCATGAATGCTGCCACCCAATGGATGCGGGATTCCAAAAAATCCGCAGAGCGTCACGCTGTTCGTCGAATGCCTGGATGTCCCCGTCGGTTGCCGTCGGTTGTTGCCTGGAGGCCGAGACCAAGAATCCGGATTCGACCCTAGGGTTCGGCCAACGAGAAGCGGTAGGCGAGTTGCTCGATGGGCTCGGCGATGCCTGTCTCGTAGGTGTCCACCCTGACCTCGCCGGACTGCATGACGGTAAAGACGCGGAACATGGGCGCGTGCGCAGTCTCGTCGGGAAGTTTCGTGCGCTCCAGGCCCGGGATGTGCAGATAGTGCACAT